>Ga0153932_1000085_pt1 | contig 56119 bp, 64 predicted proteins | sample TSNJ016MetaG_FD_102273 | JGI IMG/M metagenome (GOLD analysis project Ga0153932, IMG submission 102273) | Attine ant fungus gardens microbial communities from New Jersey, USA - TSNJ016 MetaG | ecosystem: Host-associated > Fungi > Mycelium > Unclassified | place: USA: New Jersey, Wharton State... | reverse complement strand
TGGTGCGCGCTCCAGTTATTTGGAACAAAGATAAACGCTGCTGTGGGCTATGCGGGTATCGACAACCCGGCAAGAAAATTTCCGGGTCAGCGCGGGCGAAACCAGCTGGTATTAGCGAGAATTTGCAAACATTGATTAGTTTGTGATACGGGGCACGCGAAGTTTCAAATACGCAGAGAATCGTGCGTCATTTCAGGTAGTTAGCGCTCGAGCGTGAGGAGCTGGGTTCGGCCCAGCTGTTTGCAACGGCGTCGTGAACATTGCACCGACCAATTTCGAAACAATTTCGTTTACGCGGCAGCTGTCGACACTCGACCGATGCATGGCGGCGCTTCCCCTTTATTCATACCCCATTCGGGCTGCGGCAGAAAGAAAGCTCGGACCGCGCGGCGTTCGACGACGACCGCGCCTCTAATACAACACATACGTGCGCGGTCGTGACATCAAGAACGAAACTTGCAACCTGCGAATTTAGGGGGACCGTTTCGTATCGTTTCGGCGCACAGACAACCGTTGCTTGAGCCGCTGTAGATACGACGCCTCGACAAGCGGAGGTTGGCCGGCACCTGCAACCTGAACCGCTTCTGGTGCGCCAATTCTTTCTTGGCCGATTCCGTACGCCTCTGCTTGGGCTGCTCCCCGCGCCAAATTGCGCTTGGCTTCTGCATTGTCCCGGGCGCCCCGGATGGTGTCGCCCTCCAGGCATCCCGTTTTCCAAAAGCAAGATGACTTCGACGGTTCGGGTGCGTTCTCGAAACCTTCTTGACGCACCCAGTGAATTGTCAAACATCGCCGCTTTGCAGCAGCGAAAAAGCGCGAGTCACAGACCGTATGGAATGGCCCCTACACAAAAGCATAGTCGATGCGATAGCCGCCTCGGCAACCAGCATGTAGCCCGTGCAGCACAATTGTCCGATGCCGTGAAGACTTGAAATCCGCTTTTCCTCCATTGCCGTGATACGTTCACGGACTTTTATGGAGTGGTGAAAGAAGCTGTCCACGCTGGCGCACATGAAGTAGTTCACTTCTTCACGGAGTCAGCCGACGAAGCCCAAGCGTTTGTCGACCATAGGGTTGGATATCGGCATCACTGGATGGTTGACAGGCGAGAAGCGTGGTGGCGGTCCACGCTCCGCTATATCGGACCAACCACTCGACAGACAGCGTCTCGAAACAGACGCCCCTATCTCGGACCCAAGAATGCCAAGAAGCGCCGGCCACACGACGACTCCGCGAATTTGATACAGGCGGCTCGTGTTGTCCAGCCGAACTCTCCAGTAACCCCGCATAGAATCTCGCAAGGATTGTTAGTTGAGCGATTTTCGGGAGCTTGTATCCTACAATCAGTCGTGCATCTGGACAGCCCTCGCGATTGTGCGCACGCTCGTTCGCCGAGCTGTCCGTGAACGCGTGCGCGCCGTTTGCCTGCGTGTCATCCCGCCAAAGGGGGCGGGGTGAGCGCCCGCGAGAGCTATCATTGACGCACGCGAGGAGGTCAGCATGGGACAACAGCGATTTTCCGTGACGAAGGCGGTGAAGACCATCCTTCGAGCCCTCGAGGACGCCGGCGTTGACAGCATCGAACGCCACGTCCTCGGCGATTACACGGGAGCCCGCTTTGACGCCCACGGACGATTGCTGGAGTCATCACTGCCTGAAGACGCTCGGGAATCGGCCTGTGGGGTAGCCACCTTGGTAACGTTGCGAGAGGTTCGACGGCGCATCAAAGGTCGCTCCATCAACGTCGTCGAGGGGCAACGGGAACTATTTCGCTTATATGCCGCGCTGTTCGATGCCGTCACGTGCGGCGCCAGCCTTGAATTGGCGTTCTCCGACCGGCGGCGCTTTTATCGTCAACTGACGTCCGTCGTATGGGACAAGCGCCGGCAAAAAGAGGTGGACGATACATGTTATGAGCTGCTCGCGTTCATAGGCGCCTACGGTGAGTGCATCCATCAACACGCCAGAGATTTGGGTGGCTTCAAACTGGCCGTGTACAAGAATGATTCCGAGCGCCTCAATGTACGAACTGTGCTAAAGACTGCGCTACTCGCCGATACCCAACTGATTGCTGACCCATCAGCAGAGCGCTTGATGCTTGCCTCCCACGAATTTCTCGCGCCGCACGAGCTGGATTGGCTCAAGGTCGCCGTTAATCTGGCGGAACTGCTGCAACTGCGGCCTTTAGTTGACGCGGACCTGCAAGTGCCTCCAATCGTGGTGTATTCAGGCTCCTCGCTCAAACCTGAATTTCACCGGCAGATTTATCCGGACAAGGCACTCGTAGGCGACACAGTAGACCGTATTGTTGCGTCGACGGGGAGGCAGCCTGACCACGACCTGTGGCGAAGTGTTGAAGGGGCTGTTTTTGACCACCTTCTTCATGTGAACATAAGTGACGAATTCAGGGCACAGCCGCTCATGACGACGAGACGGTCATGGAACACGTTCCGTGATATCGCATCCGCTTCTGCAACATCTCTCCATAGGCAAGAGATTCTGTCCCGACAATCCCTGGATGCGCTGCGTGCACTTCAAGATAGTCGCTTTTCATGGCTGTCGAACATACCGGTGCAAGCCTTCCCTGAAATTCTTTCCTATCAGGAGCACCGCTCCTTTAGGGAGAGACTGCAGAAGTGCACGAGCCAACTTTACTCGGCGAGCAGTCCGGACCTCAATAGGGTTGTCTCAGCGTTGTCGACCGAGCTGGCCAGCATGTCCCAGGAGTACGCCAAGACCATCAAGGTGTTGAACGACAAGTACAAACCGAAGTTGAAAGCAATCAGGTGGGTCGGCGCTGCGGGATTTTTGGTCACCGGTGCGGGCATGGCAGTCATGCCGTATCTAGCTCCGCCGGTCGCGCCCTTGGTATTGGCAGCGCTCGGCGGCGCAAGCGCCACCAGCGTTGGCGTGCTGAGCGCGGCTGCCGCTGCATATCTTAAAGAGCGCATCGCGTTGAGCGTTGAAAAAGAAACGGCGAGCCGCTCAATGCTCGGAGTATTTGCGGCAGCCCGGGGAGCTGAGCCCCGGGATGAAACGATGGGGCGGGGTTGATTGGTCGCCATTGCTGAAGCGCATGCACGCGGGTAACCGACCTGAACAAAACTGCTTCGAGTCCAGGTATGGTAACCCTGACCGAAATCAACGGGGGCTTCACGAACCGTATGACCTGTCCATGCGACGCCGAGTTTATGGCGTGTGCATCGGATACTCGAATAACCTCGGAATTCGCGCGCCACGGCAGGTCATCATCGGTTACGAGGCCCGCCCAAACTTGGTTTGTACTCTCGTACTTCCAAGCGTTGAACCAAACAGTCACTCGCTGTTTCTTATCACCGAACGGAATCGAAGGCAATTCAGGCTACACCCGGTTAGCGAGACGCCCCGCTACCTCTTTTTTTAACTCGTCAACGGTGAGGTGCCCCTCCGGCAGGGGACAAACGGCGGGGTCAAGTTCACGCCGAATCATAAGCATAAGAGAGGTCTTACCGCCGCCCCAAGGCGCGTGAATGCTAATGGTCAGCGGAGGCTCGCTATCCTCATGTGTCAGAAAGCTAGCGATAGCTGTCGCGTAGCGTGCGAACCCGAGCGAGTCGTCGGTCGTCGGGAGGTCCTTCGCGAGATGTGTCGAAGGTGAGTCGCTGAGTTGCTGAGCCGAGAAATCCCCGGAAGCCGGCGAACTGTGCTTTTCCAGCGACGCATCGGGCCCTGGCGCTACCTGTGCGAGCGAGGCCGAGCTTTCGTGCGTATCGGCGCGTGTTGTTCGCCCGGGTCGTCGATTGCCGGAATACCCTTCAGATGCGTAACAAGCGCCGCCTCGGCTGCGGCGGAGGTATCTCCTCCGACAGAACCACGCCCAGAGTTCCAGCCGGCATAGTCGTGGTCCCGGCGCCCCGGGCCGGTCGCCCCTTTCCGCTCCTCCTGCGCTTCCCGTTCTGCCTGCGCTTCCCATTCTGCCTGAGCTTTTCGCGCTGCTTGCGCTTCCTGCGCTTGCCGAGTTGGTTCCTATTTCTTATCTTGTTCAACGCTGCACAGCCGTCTCTCCAAGCTCCATCGACCGGCAAACCTCACCGACGGATAAGCCTTGGTCTCGTATCATCCTCACCACTTCCAGCTTGAAGCTGGCGTCAAATTGTCGGCGCCTTCTCGTCATCTAGCTTTTTTCCTCGTCGATTTCAAGATTGTCCTCCTATCGACCTGTCTGAGGAAATTAGACCACTCCAACGGTCGTCCTTCGGTCTACCGCCGCCTCCCCATTTCCCCGTCGGCGAACTAAACTGGTTGACATTGGTGTCGATTCGAAAGCCCCTGAACCCAGCCAAACGGCCGGTTTCCTAAGGCTCGAAGCTGGGAAGGATTGGCAATGGGAACTCGAAGGCCAAGAGCACGTTTGCTTTCCTACCTTGCGGTTGCCGTCCTGTTGGTCGGCTATGGTCCCCTTTGCTGGGCTCCGGTGGAGCCGGGCGGAGATAAGAAGGACCAAGAATCCATCGCTGTCCACCCTAGTCCACCTAAAACCGCATACGAATTGGGCGATACCCAGTTTGTGATTTCTGCAACGAATCCCAAAGCTGACGCCAAAGCGGCGGTAAACAGCAGTACCTTTGCAGCATTTAAGTCAAGAACGCTTACCGCGTTTTTGCCGGAAGATGAGGACGCAGCGGCGCGCGAGAAATTCCGGCTCCGAGATACTCCTCGGGACGTCCACGACGAACCCAAATTTAATCTGATAATAGGCGCATCTCGTGACGGTAAATACCTCTACCTTGCGCAAGGTCCTCATAAGTTTTGGGTGACGCCGTCGCCGACAGGGAACTGGACAGTAAGCGCCGTGCTTGCGCGAGTCGGCGATGCGGGCCCCGCAACTGGGAACGGCTCCTTCGGTCGGCTTGGCGACCACCCCCCTCCGGAGGTTCGTGCTGGGGGCGAAAGTACCATTGAAAATAACGAAATACCGGCAATAGCTCTTACCGATTCCATTTTCGGTAAGAAGCTCTCGAAGCATGACGCCACAGTTGCGAAATTTTTTCAAAAAAGTGGGCCGGCAGTAGTGTTTGACGATACTGTTCTGAACCTCGAAACCCTCCCAAGTGAAATGCAGTCGGGTGAGGCAACGTTTCTTTCGCGTAACCCTCCGCCGCCCGTGTATGACGGCGCATCACGTTCTCAATTTGAAAAACCGTCCTCTCGCAAACCCAGAAGCGGAAGCAGGATGACTATTCAGGAGTTCAACCTCCAAGAAGATTGGAACCCCGTTCATCGCGATTGGTACGCCCGGATGTTGGGCTGCTGTTTTTACGACCGAATTCCGCCGGACGGATTTTTTATTAATTGGCTGGAGAAACGACCCTTTGACAAAAAAAACGTTCACCTCATCAATTTTCGTGAAAACGAGAACGTGGAGAATTCCATTCGTGATTTAGCCACTGACGCGGGTAAATCGAGTGTCTGGAATCCAAGGTTGTTCGCGAAAAATCCGATGGCGGCTCTCCAAAAAATCTTCTCAGCCGCGCGAGGACAAACCGCAGTTGTTGTCGGTCATGTCGACGAAAATCGTGTTTTCGTATCTGACGGGGATTACGGAAAGGTGCGATTCAAAGTTTCGATTGACGAACTGATGGCGATGGCTTCGCAAGAAAAGGTGCGCCTAGTATTGCTCGGCTGCCAGACAGCGGGCGCCGAAGGCGGCTCGCAGGGAAGGCACGTGCTGACGCTGACGGATATAGATGAGAGACTGGTCATTCAACAGTTGAGCAAGGCGTTAAACGGTGCAAAAAACTGGGCGGATTTTTTCTCGAACTTGGCGGCCCCCAACATGCCCCTCGTTGCGAGCGGCTCAGATTTTGACTACTCCTCCGACTCACTGTACATCGAGCACGAAATCAAAATTTTCAAGCTTGTATCTGCAGCCAAGAAACACGGTCAAGCAACGTACCGACATATTGCCACTCTGTGGCTCAGGCTGTGTGTGCTAACCAGTGCCTGCGAGGGGTGAAAATGAGTAACACTATCAGTTTCGGCGACCTGGATGAAAGCGAGGACACGTACAGCGGCCGCATAACCGACACGGTCGATTGGCTCCAAAAGCGTTATCCCGATGTCGTTGAAAAGCTTATTCAGCAAGATAGCGACATCGCATGGGTGATAAACGACAGTCACAAATTAGGTCTTGCGGACGAAGCCTCGTTGCGTGCGAGAGCTAAGTTCATGCACGAAGCGATGGCCTCGGCGGCACCGTTGATTGAGCAAACCATTAAGACAGCAATAAAGCGCAACAAATACGCAGAAACGTGGTCTGTGGTTGCGTCTTCGGCGTCGATACTGTTTTCGTCTGCAACCTGCGTGGTTTTATTGCATTTCGTCAACATTCACGCGGCAGCCTGGACCGCCGGTGGCACGGTCATCGCCTCGCTTGCGGCGCTTTTCGCGCGCACGGGGGTTCGAGTCAAGACGAGAAAAGGGACTATTCCTGTTCCCAAAGCCCTCGACAAAATGATAGGGCTTAAATTTGACCTCGGGCTTTGTCGTACTGACCTCGACGAACTTCATTCAAGGAACGATGCGGGGAAAGCTTTGGATAAATGTCTTAGCCGAGCGAGTACCATCTGCAAGAGCATCGATAATTGGGCCTCGTCGTTCGGTGTGTATGAGAGGCAAGCTAGAGCGGTAGAAACATCTTCCCAAGCAGTCTCGCTCGCCGGCGAGGACTTCAGGGCTTTGGATAGCAGTGACAGAACCGGAGCGCATTCGGGAATCCAAAAGAAAAAGCCCTCGTCGAATCGGGGACCATAAAGGAATGGTATTTGAACGCGCCGGCCCTTTAAGCAAAATAGACGATTATCTAACGTCGTTGGCCCCCGGACATGTCCCCGAACCCAGACGCTCGGCAACTTGTTGAGCCGCCATCCGCGCGCTGGCGCTCGCAAGCGGATTGCTTGCCGAACTTCGGGGGACCGTGGGCCGGTGACTCTTCGCGCCCAATCAGCGTTCGGCGCCCCCCCTCTTCCTTAAACGTCCCAGATGTGACAAGGAGATTCTTGAACTCCCGATTACTCTGAATGCGATAGTACTCAATGAAGGTTATAAAAAGTTTTGTAATATAGCGATGACAAAACATCTGGGGGGAAGCGGGCATTTTTATTCCTGCTTCACGCTTCAAAAGATGTATCTCCAACGTGATTGTCTGAGGCGTCAGACCTTTACCTGTTACGTCGCTTGATAGGTGATTCCGGCGGCTTGTAGGTCGGCAAGCACAACATCATTATCGTGATTGATGTCCAAGACGCCGTCGTAGAAACCGTTCATAGTGTCGGCATGATAGGGCCCCTTGTTCCGAGTTTGATTTGCACAACTGAGATGTACAGCTCGCCTATATTTTTGATGAGGCCGTCGCCATCGAAAGGCACCTCCTTCACGCCGACGGAATCGGACTTCGTTACCGCCGATGGTCTTCGCGTACTTTTCGGTTCCTCGAGAGCCGACTTCGACCACTATGGGTGAGCGTGACTCGTAAGAATGCCCACCGCATACGCAAAATCGAAATGATTCCCGCTTCGGTTGGTTTGAACAATTTCTCCCGGCTAAGGAGCATATGTGTCGGAAGTGAAGGTCTTGAAATCGCATGTTCCGTTTTTCGCATTGGCGATTGCTTGGTAGACCAATTCGAAGTGAGCTTCGGCGAGTTTGAACTGGACCGTCGTTGCCCCGGCATCTTGACGCAATTACTGACAAACACAAACGACCACGCGCCTGTACGGCGGGAAAATGAAGCCCAAGTCCGTCCCGTTAGCCTTAATCTGGCTCATCAAAGGCTCCTGATTTTCCGCGCGAGTATGGAACTGGAAGAGTTGTGAGTTTGCAATTGCGACCAGTTTGTTATGACGCCGTCGGCATAGCGCTCCTCGCCTTAAAAAAGTGATGGGAAATTGCGGCGACCGCCGCCCTCTTGCTTGGTCGCCCTCTGGCACCGTTGGACTACTCGAACGAATTTTGCGCGCCAGTAAAACGCCGGTGCGTTTCGGTTGTTTGGGACAACTGTCTACTATCATAAATCCAATCGTGGCCGCTCTCTGTGCGCCATCGCAAACTTCATAGGGATAGCGAAACAATAAGTTTCTTGCTTAATTTGCCCGAACAGCCTACGCCGACGCCGGGCTTAATGGTGCTGAGGTGGTCGGGAGATATGCCATGTTCGCATGGCTATACGGAGAGCTGCCTCGATGAACGGATATGAACAAGTCTATCGCCGCACTGCTAGCAACGCTGGGCCTCTGGAGCGCCACTGCAGGAGCGCAACCGCCTGCAGGAGCGCAGCCGCCCCGTCAAACCGGGGCGAGCGGAGCGAATTGTGACCAGCAAGGGTGGACACCCGGTGCGTCGTTGCTCCCGTTCAAAAAGGCGCACATCCACAAGCCGGCCTCGTCGGCATCGAGCCATCACGGCTTGTTCAGTCGGAAGAAAGACGCTGCCCCTGCGTCCTCCCCGAGCGGTGGCGCAAAGCCAACTGGAGCTTCAGACTCTGGCCAATAGTGAGGGCGGAAGGCGGCGAAGCAAATAGGTTTAATTGTCCCGTCGCCTCCCAAAACGAACAAGGAATCGATGTCTTTCGCGGTTAGTCCCCAAACGGGTTGCCAGTGTCTTTCACTTCGGTATTGAGGTTGTATTCCGCACGCACGGCCTTAAGCACTCCCTCGATATCGCGCTCGAAGCCGACCGCATTGCCGAAGTGAGTCATGTTCCAGTTGCAGCCGGTTTTGTCAGGCTCCTGCAGCTGCGGCCGAGGCACACGTATCTTCACGCCATCCTCGACGATTTCTTGCTGTCGATGGATTCGCCGGTTGACCTCCTGCTGTAGTTGCGATGCATTGAGCAATTTTCGTTGCATCGAAGTCTCCTTCCTGTTGCTCGAGCTAGTCTAGCGCAACCGGTGCGGCCCGCAACCCGTCCCTAGTGCAAAGCACTTGCGAGAGCATGTGCTTTGCTCGGTTCAGGTGCGTCATTACATCAGAACTCGACAATCATTCGCGGGCGTCGCCGACGATACGACCAAACCCAGATTTACAAGCTCGGTGTGTTGTTACCGCTCGTTGTTGAGAACGAAAATGAGAACGCGACTTGCTTCGCTGGCCGCCGCTGGGGTTTTGTGGGTTTGCTCCCGTGTTGTGGTCTTCGCTCATTGCAGGGTCTCCTTTCTTTTTGCCGCGTGGACGCCTGACGCCGTTCTGCGTTTGTCTTAAACCTAGCGTTGCTTTAGAGCTTCCTCTGACGCGGTTGGGCTACCGGGTCGACGAGCATAGAGCGCGCAGGCAAGTTTCGGCATCGAGTGTGCGGACACAGGATTCGTGACGCCATCGAAGTTATACCGTACCGCTCTAACGGTCGGATTGCTGACGCTCGGAGGGTATATCAAAGCCAGCACAGAGCGAATGGAGGCAAGGACCTCACCCCGTTCGAAAACCCGGTCTATCTGAAGCCCCTCCTTCCCGCGTTCTCGAATCTCAGGGTCAATGCTGTAGTATCCCGTGACCGGAGACGGGTCGAAAGCGAAGACTTTGACCACTTTCGGGTCGTCCGCCTTTCGGGGCAATGCGTATGCGAACTCTTGCGCAAGTCCTCCGCCAAGGGAATGGCCAGTGGAATAGATGGGCGGTCTGCCGGTAGTAGAGCTTTCTTCGAGTTGATTGTATTTGACCAGAAACGCGGGAACGACGCGCTTGACGAGTTGCGTATATTCGTCGTCGTGATGGGGGATGAACCAACGCAAGTTTGCCGTCCAGTCTGCCCGGCTCGTGAAGACGGTGCCTCCAAATGCCACTGCGACGGCCGGAGGGTCCTTACGTTGCCAGACCTCTACCCGGAGATTGGAGCGGACCAAATCTTGTTTGAGCTGCAGGTCGGGAAAATCCGGCCAGTATGTCCAGCCAGCCTCTTCGAGTTTTTGTGTCGGGCTGTTTAGGCAAGAGGCTATTTCATTTGCGAGTACAGTTGGTTGCGGGGCATTTATTGTTCTTTGTGTGTTCTCGTCGCTCTCACTCTCCACCTTGGAGTACGCGGCCAGACTTAATAACGCGAACTGCCAGTGATTCTTCGCTTCTTCTTGAACACCCACCGGGTCGCCATATACTCGGTGTCCTGGTTCTCGCACCAAAACCTGGCCGGTCGTCTGAAACCAGCTTGAGCATCCGCTGATGATGAAGGCTGCGGCCAGGGTAGTTGCGAGTCGGCATACGCTGTAACCATACATGATTGAACCTTTGACGGTTTAGACGACTGTGGGGAAATCAGCTTTTGCGGCGCATCCTGCAAAGTAGCCAAGTCTTCGATAGCTTTCGAACTGGCTTTCGTCGAGGACCTGTTTTGCAGTAGATTGCTGTGCAAATGCAGCAAGGCGGCTCGCATACGACAGCACATCGACAGGCTCTTCCGGCGGGTGGCACATTGACGCCTTGACGACGACTACTTTTTTTCGTTTCTTGCCATTCGCGTACGTTATCCGTGCGCCACACGCGTTGAAGACCCAGCTTGAATGCTGACGGGCTTTTCATCCCGGTCTCCGTTGCTTCTACATGCCGGAAGAGGCAAGACGCATCGACGGAAAAAGTCGTGCCCGGTTTGGATTAGTGCGTACTGCAACTGCTGGGCAACTCCGTGAGCCGACCCATGCAATTCGGATTCAGGGATTCAGGTGCCGCTTGGTTTCGAAAGTCTAGGTTATGGCCAGACGTCTAAATGTCCCGCTTTGAGGGGTTGGCCACATATGGGAGCAAAAAAAGGGGCGCAACCAGCGAGTCAGCCTGCCTGATGAAAACGGGCCGTAATCGGCCTATAGGAACCCGGGCTTGTCTTAGCGTCGGACGCGCGGCGCGATGAGGTCGTTTAGTCGACGAGGTGCTGAACCCCCCAGGTTGTCAATCGACTCGCCGATGAAAAACGAGTCGGCGCTGCTCGTGCAGGGACTCAAGGACGGTCTTAGCTAACACGACCACCGCGAAGGCGGGGTCATCGTCGATGTCGTGCAGCGCTTACGCAACTGCAAGATGATTTAGGGTGGCGCAATGACTTGGCGGTCGCCGACAGCTTACTTCGAGACTTGGCGGCGGCCTCACCCGGTTCAGCAGTTGGTGCCGCGTATGCGCGAAGCTTTTTAGCGTCCCGCATGGCGGAGGACTACGGCAAGCTCAAGACGCTATGGAGTGAGTTCAAGCGGCTGTCAGCACCCAAATGACAAGTAGTCCGAAGACCGTGCTTGTCGTCACGCACGGCCAGCCTCTCCAGGCGGTGCGAGTCATCCTGAACGAAATCGGTCCAGATGATGCCGCTCGATGCGTGGGAATGCCATCGAATTGTGCGGATACCCCGAACTCATATTGAGGCCAGTGTATGATTGGCGCCCGCATAAAAAGAGAGAGGGCCTGGCCATGCATCAATCACCTGAGACGTTCGCTCGCATCCTTGCTGAACATAATCCGCTCAGCCCGAACGCCCACCCGTTGCAAAATCTGACGTTTTTCACGGGCGCTGGTTTCGCAAAGTCGTGGGACATGGCTTTTCCCACCGGTGACGAGCTATTTACCTTTACCTTTGCCCAGTGGAGCCAGCACGGCGAGCTCCTTGACCAGTTCCTGTCCTTGAACAATTATTTCACGCATGGGCTCAACCTGAGCGCGTCAATGTTCAAGGATATCGTGTACCAGATTGGCATGATGCGGAAATACCCGGCCATTCGACCACGGTACATCGACGACCAGAACCTTGACGCGGTTGAGCGTCACCTGCGCTATCTGGTCCGGAAGAAGTTCGAACAAACCGCCCCGCTCTATTTCGAGCAGGACCAAAAACTCTCTTTCGATGGGCCGCTCGCCGCTCATCAGGAAGACATCATGCGGTTTTTCCGGCTGGAGGCGAGAACGAGCGACGGTTCGAGCGGCGTTCCCTCCGGCCTTCGCTGGAATTTCGTTTCAACAAACTACGACTACGTTATTGAAGCGATTCGGGACAACTGCCTCGGGCCTGAGGATACCTACGCCCTCTACGCCTACCGGGGTGTCACGCCGACCCGCTATTCGAATCGACCGCCGTATAGCACCGTTTTCGATAACTGGTTAGTGAGCAACGTGCTGAAAATCAACGGCGGCTTCGAAGTGTTCAAAAACGGAGCAGGTTTCGACTTCGACTACACGAACGACCGTAGCGACGCCGAGTTACGCGCCGAGCCTCCGCAACTGATGCTGGCGTCGCGGGAACAGGATTACACGCAGCAGTACTTCCATGCAATGTTCCCGAAGGTCGTGCGTCTCCTTCATGAGAGCAGCATCATGGTGCTGGTCGGATACAGCCTGCCGGAAGAAGACGCGTTACTACGCCTCATCATCAAACAGTTCGCAGAAGACAGAGCCGACGGCATCAGCAAAGTCGTGTATTACATCGACCTTGCTTCAGAAGCAGGGCAATTGCAGAAAGTGCAAAGTGTCTTCCCGCATGCCGATGAATCTCACGGCTTGACGGTCGTGCCGTACAGCGGGTCATTCTCGAGTTGGTGTGCAGACGTGGTTCAGAAATACGTGCAGCTGACCCGCTGACACCTCCGGGCCTCGGCGGTCAGCCCGAGTGCCACGTCGAGGTCCATGCGCGCTATGAACACCTCCGTCAGGATATTGAAGGCGAAATTGCCCTCTCCTTGCGGCTTGGCGGCTCCCCGTAGACTTGCCCCAAAAGGTTCCGTTCGCGCTTCCGGCGTTCAGCATCGGAAACACTGAGCACGGAGGCACTATTGGATACGCGGCTAACTCGAAAGTCGCCACGGCCGAAAGCAGTTTCGTCGGAACCGACCCTTCAAAAGTCAAACCGGCTGTCGCGGTCCTCCCAGCTAGCCTCTCGCTCCTGAAACCCTTGCGAGGCCATTCGAATGCCGAGAAGTTGAGCCTCGGCGGCACTCGGATGTAGTTGTCGGAGCTTGATAAGCAGGTCGACAGCCTCCGGGTACGCCAGGACAATCCTGTCCAACAGGTCCTTCATGTTGGTCGCGGTGGCGAAAGGTTTCCGCCGAACCTCCTCGAGTTGGCACTCCAGCATCGGACGTTCCCTGTCGAAACTGGCCTGGTCCTGAAGGGTTAGGCTGGTACTCGGCAATTCCATACACTTTCGCCGCTGCCGGCGTCCTCTGCATCACGCGCAGTTCCGACAAGTTTAAGGAGCGGCGGTGGCATGTAGGTGGCGCACTCATTGTCGCTGCGATTGCCCTCGCATTTACGACGCAGCTGCAGTCGTCTCTTGCGGCAACGCTCGTTGTGCTGTGTTTCGTGGCCTTCTTTCAGTTCGGCGCAGGGATAGCGTTTTGGGCAATTCCGCCGACCTATTTAACCAAGGAAGCGGCCGCTGTCGGCATCGGACTTGTTAGCTCAATCGGCGTCATCGGTGGGTTCGTAAGCCCAACGCTTTTAGGCTTTATTAGAACCCAGACCGGTAGTCTTTCGTACGGCATCTATGTAATCGCCGCAATCATGGTAGCAGGCGGTCTCGCAATACTGTTCGCATTGCCGAAACGCGCCGTTCGGGTTGGCGGCGGAGTTTCACATTAACGAGGCTATCTTTAAGGAGCTGTAATGGGATTGCACGCATTAGCTACACATCAGATGGACAACGCAGATGCCGATTTGGAGCCGTTCCATCCGACAGGGGAGATAATATCAAGGCTCGAAGCGTGGTGGGCATTGAATTTGGAGGCTGCAGAATCTGTCATCTCCGTCGCCGGCTCAATTGCGACAGAGGCATCACAAGCGCGCTATCCCTTCGAGTTGTGGACGATGATTCCTGGCTTCGCGGCGTCCGCTGCGACGGCCTATCAAAGCTACGTATGCCGTACCATGAAAGTGACGAAGGAGACCCAGTTCGAGCTAGGTGTCGCCACGGCGCCGCTCGTTGCCGACATTGAGCGTATGTTCAAGAAGGCAATGCCCATTGTGGGCGGATTTTAACCTACAACTTGGACTGGCCGACATGTTTAGGAAAACGTGTAGTGGACACCCGCCGCTGATTCATATGCGTAAAGAGCAAGGATGCTAATCACCCGGAATTGCACGCGCAATCCCGAAGTATCGAGCCAGTTGAGCAGGTCAATAGTCGGCGGGTTCACTCGCCCCACACGCAGAGCGATGTTGGGTTAAGAGCACTGGTTGCATAGCGACATCAAGAACGAATTATGCAGCTCGCGAATTTAGGCGGACCGTTTCGTGTCGTTGCCGCGCACGGACCACCGTTGCTTGAGCCTCTGCAGATACGACGCCTCGATAAGCGGAGTGCGGTCGACACTTTTGGCCTGAGCCGCTTCCGGTACGCCAATGCTTTCTCGGTCGGTTCCGTACGCCTCTGCTTGAGCTGCTCCGCGCGCCAAATTGCGCTTGTCTTCTGCATTGGCCCGCGCGCCCCTAATGGTGTCGCCCTCCAGGCAACCCATTTCGTCACGGGCTCGGTTGCTTTCCGCCATTGCTACCAGGGACTGCTGTTTGACCGTCAACCGGCCTCGGCTCTTGCGGCGCGCCGGCTCGAGCGCGCTTTCGCGGCGGGCGTCGTCCTCGTTGAGAAGCTCCAACCCCTTCCAAGTTACGTTGCCGATACTGCGCTCGTCCTCGTCAACTAAGGTCAACTCCGAGGTCGAACCATCCGGTTTCTTCCAAAGCAAGGTATTTGCGTGTCCGTCTAGGCGCTTGACGAGCACTGGCAACGGTTTTACCTTTCCCGGGCTCTTCGCGTGTTCGTCGAAAAAGCCGACGAGCTCCTCGGAGGTGTAGCGCATCGACATGAAGAAGACCAGGCCGCGCCGACAAATCCGTTCATGCCAAGGGATGAATCGCTCGTAGACTTCGTGAGGGGTGAGCTGCCGAGCTCCATCACCACGCCGCTGCATCTGCGTATATGCAAAAATGGCGGCAGGTGTAATGGCAATCCCAGCCTTCCGCATAGCGCTAGTCCTCAGCCGCCTCTTATTGGTGAAGTTGTTGTAGTGCTGGATTGCCTTCAAAAACAAGCGTTCGAATCGCTCCAAGGGAATCGGCTTGTCTTTAGCTTTTAGGCGGCGGATTTCCTTCGAGAGAAAGTCCTTTCTGCGAGTGTGCCCGCTATCCTCTTCGGCCATCATCAAAACCATCAGGCTGTTGACGCCTTCTCCGACTCCCTTGAGGTCGCCGCGCCCAGGCGCCGGAAGCATTCTCATCAGCCCCATTTCATCGCACGCTGCAACTAAGACCTCCTCCGATGCGCCAGCCCCATTGTCGATGAAAATTCCGTCAATGTTTCCGCATAGCAGGCCGTCAGTTGACGCGAGCCCGAGTTCTTCGGCCCGTTCTTTCTTTGAGAGAAAGATGGAGGCAATACAACGTCGAAAAGCTTCCGCATTTTCGCCCTTGATAGCGAGCTCATATCCGAGAAGCGCGCCCGACAGACGTGACACAGCGAGCATGACTGTCATATGGATGCTCTCAACGCGATTGCCGATACGAGCGGCGACCGCAATCTTCGCTACAAAGCCGTCCACATCCACAATCTCGATTACACCCTGCGTCAGATGGCTCGCCTGACCAGCCCGTGCGTCGTTGTATTGGGCTGACAAGCGCCTTCCGTTCCTCATTACCTTGAGGTCATATTCCTTGATGAGACGTTTCGTTGCGTGATATCGGAAGGCGCCCTGACTTGGAATGAGCCGTGCCGGCCACTTCGCGTAGTCCTCACCGACCATCAGGTCATATGTTGCTCTCAGTGATTTACGCTTCTGCGCCCAATACGTCGTTAACGCTCGAACGAACTTCATCTCGTCACAAGGCCTAACCGGATGGCGGCGAGCAACCTCTTTTACCCCCATCGCGAGATTTCGAGATTCAACACGAAGTTCCCGTCGGGATTTCGGGCCAGGCTTCTTGGCATTTTTCCCGACGCGTGACTCCTTGGGACCTCCTTGCCGGAACGAAAGGCACGCCAGTGCGTTGGCGTGTCCGCCATTGTGAACGAATTTGTGCAGTAGCGACTTCATGTACGTTTTATACCCCCGTTCCTGCTGCAAAGCGGCTATGACGCGGTTCAGTGCGGCAGTCCGGGCGTTCTCGCTTATTATTACCATGTCGTTGAACATGAAGTCTTCCGGGTTGCCTTTGCCTACGGCGTCAATATATGCAAAGGCCTGCAAAATCTTGTTCCGCTTATCTAGTCCCTTCAAACTGCTCTTTTCCAACTGACAGAAAGGAATTTTCAGCTGAGGCGGGATGACTGTTTCGTCAACCAAATAAATATCGGACAACGGCGTGTCTTGCGCGTCCTGGTACCACTGCGCCCAATCTCCCGGTCCCTTGGGAGTTCCCGTCGACATAATTCTTAGGACGTGAAGCGACCTATCGTACGGGTTCCAGACCACGGGCCGATAGATGACATGGTCACCGTCTCGCTCCCGCTTGAACGGAGTAAACCGCCGCAGATTGTTGGGCCATTTTGCAGACTGGAATTCAAGCAACCGCGCAAGCAGTTTGGGGTCCGCCACGGGCGGTTTCACCAAAGCATCTAAAAATTCGCTCATATCTAATCTTTATAAAATTGCGACACTGGTAATTTCGCGGCTAGCGTGCACAATTTATATTGCTCGGACCGCTATCCGAAGCGGTCCAAGGAACGCGCGGACCCACGCCAATATAAAGTCGCGTGACCGCGCACTCGCTGTTAGCTGTTAGCGAATAAGACAGAGCGGCGCGTCTACGCGAAGCTTCTTCGAATGGTCAACCGTCAATAACCCATACGCAGCGCCGACGGCGAATAGCTGGTGAGCTGCTTTATCGCTAATGCCAACCCTTCGCGAAATGCGACCAAGCACTGAACCCATCGTCCCGCGCGCCTTACTCTTGAGGAGGACAGACGCAAACCAACGAGCTTCGTCATAGTTGTATGCGACGTCTTGGTCCCGCACAGTGCTATACATCATAAAATTATTCGAGAATTCACGGTCGGTGACTGCGTCGCCGCGAAGCAGTTCCCAGGTCCATCCTCTTTCCGCGAGCGCTTCCCTCTCGCGCTGTTCGCGGGCGAGTGCATCTTTGTCAGCGATGTAAGTGTCTCCCTTTATGGAGATTCCGTGATACCTCAGTCGAGAGGTCTCAGGAAGCACATAGGTCACCACTACATCAATTGTCAGCTTGTCCACAACACGTAATCTTTCGTCGTTGCTTACGCCCTCCCAAAAAGCGGCGATGTCATAAATTCCATATTGGTCGCGTACGTCAATTACGTATGGGTGGAAGGCGAGCGAGAAGAGAATTCGTTGTTCGTTTAGGGATAACGCCTCATAACGGCGTCGAAATTTCATGCCGCGATAAGTAGCTCGCGTACTCAGTCGGGGCGTGCGTGCCTTAAGAAGCGCCTCATAGGTATCCCCGTGTGGCCAACCATACTTGTCGATTGACGGCAACACGATTCCCTTGGGTGTCGCGAAAGGTCTCTTCAATTCCATTAATTTGAAGTGGGCTGGCTGGGACAGACTTGTATGTTCGATGCTCATCACTTTCCCCCTTGCTTTAAAAGTTGGACCACCGCTTTTTCGTCGAGGTCGTCAATTATCTTTTCGGTAAGCTGGTACAGTGAAAGAACGCGTGAGCTTTTCAGAAGCATCTTCAGACGACGCCTCCTGAGCGCAAGAATCGTTTCTTCGCACTCGGTCAACGCCTGCACTGCAAGGGGCATCCGGGCTTTAATTTGCGACCACCCCCGGTCCATACGGTGACCGCGTAGCAATCTCCGCTTCGAAATCCTCTCGGGATAACCGGCTTCGATGAGACTTTTTGCCGTCGCATGAATGTGTAAGCAAAACGATTTGTCAAGTGATTCGTAGTACTTATCTCCAAAACCGAAAAGCGGCACGTCTTCGCCAGCCGCAGTCAGACTCGCACGATTAATGAACAGACGGGCATCAAACGAGATGCGACGCATGAGTTGCGTATGAGTTTCGTTGGTGTAAGCCTTTCTAGCTTCTCGATATTGCAACGTGTAGTGCTGGCACCAACGCGCTCGGTGCGTGGCTACCCACTTCTCGCGTTTAATTTGAGATTTTGGCTTCAGGCGAACGCCGCTGGGTTTTCGTTCGTGGATTGTGGCGGACTCGTGGCCGGTCAAGCGAGCAAACGCGTCTTCAACTACATGCCAAGCGCCGTGGAGTATCCTGAGAAGCACGACGTTGTGCAACGGGTGACGCAGCACTTGCTTGCCAGTCAGGGCCAGTCGGAAAGAGTTTTCACGTGCAGAGGGGAAGCTGGTACGTGAGAGCATATGCCGATGACTTTCATCATTGAAAAAGGCATCGACTCGCCGCCAGTTCACGAGTCCGTCTTCGACTAGGCCATGCGATTGAGCCGCGCGTGCGACAACTGTCGCGACGCCAGCATGGTTGAAATACGGGAGATAAGTTGGGTCGAGCAATCTCGAAGCAACGCTCGAGAGCTCGACCTCGTCAATAACTTCGGAATCGGCTAGCTTCGTGGTCGCGGACAACGGTCGTAACCCGCATCCGCAGTGCATGCCCGGGTGGGTAGTCAACTTAGGGCGTCCCTCAAAGTCGGCACACCTAACACAGGGCAGGTGAAGAGGTATCTGATGACGAGCGCAGAACAGCAGACCTGGCACCAGGTGTTCGCGCATCCAGAACGGGTTGCCGCAGGGTGCCACGTTTTCTTCGATACATTTAGGACATCTCGCGACGGCTGCTCGGGCCCATCCCGAACGCGGCCCGCTCAAGCCAGTAATCGCGGCCACTCCTTTCTTCGGGTGACTGTAGAAATGGTCGCGCAGCTTCTTCGCATCCTCGATGGGTACCGAGCGCGTGAACAGGGGCAGGAGTGAGTGGCCATCCTCCACGTTCTCAACTGGTCCAACGTAATCGCGGAGTTGTTCGATGAGCGGCCGCAGCTTACTCGGCCAAAGCAAAGAACCCGGCACCAGGTCCTCGCATGCAAGGCATCGCAGGCGCGCCAGATATAGCGGAAAATATTCGCCCTCGGCAATGGAAGTCATGATTAGGGATGCTGTCGTTGTTCGGAGTCGCATAAAAGAGGATTCTTGTTGTGTTAGACGGAGGTGTGTATGGTTCATCACATCCGTCGATAGTGTTTGACAGTAGATATGCGCAGCCGCGCCCGCCGCGCGATGGTCGCAATATCAAGTGGCGCGTTGGTCTCAGCGAGTGCGGTAATGGCGGCCTTTACCCGTGCCGTAACGAAAGCTTCTTTCAGTGCCGGCAGTGCAGCCTTTTTACCTACTCCGTTCAGAACATCGGCAGCCCGTTTGAACACAAAATCGCTCATGCCATAGGCGAGCCGCGTTTGGTAAGCCGACGGAAGCGGCGGCAGCCCCGCGTTGTTACTCCGCAGGTCACGTTCGTTGGAACGAATAGCTTCGGCAATAGACTGCGGCATTTCCGCTGGCGCTTTGTTCGGAATCGGTTGTCGGCAAGGCGCTTGGTGAGGGGTAAGCCAATCTCGGTCATAGCGGTATAGCCATGTCCATGTCGCCGGAAGGAGATGGCGCATTTGCGTACGGGTCATACCACTGCACTGTTCACAATGCTTAGTCCAATCGGCCCGTTTGGCGCACAGCTTGTCCGCATCGTGCTGAATACAGATTTCTTCACGAGGAGGTGTTGACGCGTCACCGCGAGCCTCAGCGAGTCGACTACTTACAATGCGCGGACTGCTAGCACCATCCAACTCCAAAGAGAGCCAATCCATGAGGATGAGAAACGCAGGATGCATCGCTCGCTCCTCGCGCGTGAGCGCTCTTACACAGGTTTGCACAATGTCGTCCTTGCTGACCAGTTCGTTGAGGCGGACGTCCTCGAAGCCGGCAGAGAACAGTTTGGTGAAAGCATCGCGCAGAGCTGTCACGCGAAAACGCCCAGTTTCCGTGATGAAGGCCTTGTCCCGGAGACGCCGACGCACGGTCGCCCTGACCGGTGCATGCGGACAATCGAACGCTAGCGCGTGTGCTACTTGGGCGTACCGGCGTGCGTTACGCACCGCGCCAGCGTCGTGCTGGATTGAGAGCAACGACTCTAGAAAGCCAGGCTCACCGTCGCTGTACAGTTCGCAATCGTGGAGCGGACAACGAGTCACGAATGAAATGCAATGGCAACAGTACGAGATGCGGCGTCCGTAGGTCTCGCGAGCAAGTCGAGCACATTCGGGGCATTGCAGCCCGTTGCGATTTCCGCACTCGATGAACGGCGGCAGGCGCGGGAAGCACGTGCGAAAGCGCGTTTCATCGATGAGCTGTTCGATAGCTCTGCGTTGCATCGCGCCGCACATCCCAAGCAAATGCAACGGCGTCAACGTGAGTGTGCTCAAGACGCGCTCTGGTGGCCCATATGCGCCATCCGTGGCTTCGCAAAATAGCGCCGCTCTGCAAGGCAGTGAGCCGACAAGCGGCGCGCACCGTTGTTCGCAGATTGCAACCAAATTTTTGGCGATTCGTGAATCTGTGGTGCTAGCGACCATTCGCAAGACGTTCACTGCCGTTTCCCCAATCGCGGCGGGAAGATAGGTTCTAATCATCATGCCCCCCTGCAACTTGCACATCCGCTATTTTTTTCCTTGAGTCTTGCTCGTCCAGACCCGGGACCGACCGCATTACAGCTCGCAACGGCAGCCAGTCGCCATGACGACGAATGCTAGTGGCGGTAAACCTACCGCCACGCTGCAATCTCTCCACTGCGTTCAAATGTGGACGTTCGAGTATCAGCGCATCGTCAGCGTATTTAAGGAAGGCTTTCTCCGAAAGTTCGACGGTTCCTGCTTTACCCAGAACGCTGGCAACGTGCGTGCACACCTTTGCGGCGAGCTCGGTATGGCCCAGCGTCGCACGCCACAGGCAAACTGAGAACCACTCCGGCGCCTCCGCGCTAAGCAAGCTACTCAAGTGTCGTTGGTAAAGGTACACAGCGAGCGTCAACCACAACTCGGAATCTGGCTCTACGGGCGGAATGTGATACGCGCTTGTAGACGCGAGAGCCGAGATTGCGCCGCTTTGCTCGGAGAGTGCGGCCGCAGCGCCAGGAGTTGCCAGACAAAGAACTGGAATGCCCGTCGCCGATGTGAATTGGCTAAGTGTGTCCCAAAGGACTGCGGCGGGGCCTCCTTGCGCGTCGCGAGTGTTGATTTGTTCAACGATGAGCAAACCGAGATTTGCTGCGATGGCAAACGCTTGAATCGCTGCGTTGATGTCCTGCTCGCCTCGGTGGAGCGGACCACGGGCCCGTTCAGAGAATCTCGTTTGCATCGCACCGTCGAAGCGAGCCACGAATGCTTTTGCGAACGACCGGAGTGACCCGTTCGCGGGAAACGGGATGCACAGCGTAGGCAACCGTGCAAACCGAATTGAACCACCATCTGGAAGCCGTAAGTCGATGGACTTAGGTTCCGTTCCAAAACAGCGCTCTACGGCTCGGCGCAAAGCACGCTGGCCCGTGCCAGCCGGCACAATCACGAAGAAGCCCCGAGGCGCGGCATTCGTCACGGTTATCGAAGCTGCCGGCAAAGTATGCCCATGCCGGTTTGTAAGGTGGTTTATCAGTTCCGCAGCAGATATCGTCTTACTTCGAAATTCGGGTGAGCTCAGGTCCCGTTCTGCCGCACTCTCGCGAACTGCCGCTACGAGGTCGTAAGCGAGACGCGCACGTTCGAATGTTGGTATCTGCAGGTCTGCGTCCGTTACTGCCCATTCCAGCGGGCATTCATCTGGAATGCACTCCATGATTGTCAGCGCATCGTCGATGGAGCGAAGCTCCGGGATGAGGTCCAGGCATGGATTCTCGTCCACAAGCTGGCGGACCTCCGACGCAGCGACGGCGACCGGCGCTGACTTCACGCTGTTTTGCATCGCGGCACCTCATAGTGAACGCCCGAATCCATTGGCCACAAGACTAAAGCGCTCGCATCAATCCGCCACATCCTCATATGCTGGGCCAAATAGACGGACGTGAGAGAAATATAGGTCCTGGAAGATGCGCGGATGTTCTGAGGGCGTTTTGCGCTTGTCGGTTTTCTGTTCGAGTCCACTGTCGCAGATGCCGGCAGCGTGTGGTCATGCCCGCCGTTCAGGCGACTTTTCAGCTTGGCGGAACATGTCACAGCACTCCGGGACTTTGCCGACCGCGTGTCTTGATGGACGCAGGCATCACGTACAACGGACACGATGGCGCTATACGGGTGCTGGTGTTCAGTTTTCGGCAGGAACTGCTCTCGGTCTCCGGCGGCTGACTGGAGCACGTCTTCGCCCAAGATGCATGTCGTAGCATAGACAAGACCGACCGCCGATTGCAGTTGTCTGATGCGGAGGAGACGGCGTTTCCAGCCGACCCGTTCGTAAAGGTCGGACGATGCAGTTGCAGTTCGTGTCGTTATTTGCGTCATTAGCGTCGTAGTTTCTCCGTGCGCCCGGGGCGCACGTTCCCGCGCCGCTTGTTCGAAGCGGTGGGGAGGGTTGACGAGCGAGAAACCCCATGAGATACTACGCGCGTTGGTGCACGGAATGTCCCAAAGGCTTTCCACTGGAAATAGACGAGGTTGCCGCCTCGTCTTTTTTCGTTTACAGCTTTAAAAGTTCGACTTCGATACCGGCTACCTCACGTGGTTATGCATTCAACTCATACGCGACCGTTAGTCTTTTGAAGGCCGCGCTCGGTTGTTGTCTTGGCCGAACACAAACTTAGCTCCCTACTGACTTCAGGAGCCTAACGCGGTCGCCGAGCGCTTCACTCGCCGACCGAAGGACCTTTAGTCGCTCGCTGCAGTTTCTCTTCCCAAATTTGTTCACCATTTCTCCGACGCTCTTTTCCCCGGAAGAGGCTGCATTGTAGGAGGCGGCACCCTCTTGCGCAAGAGGCTGCGAATTTAAAAGTCTTTACTAATCAAAGACCTATTGAATTTCTAGCCACTTCATTAGCTCGCTTTGTTAACTGCATGATGTTTTCAAAGTTCTATTGATAAGAACATCGATATGTGGCCCTCCCTCTTTAAGTACATTGATTGCATAACTAACCGTATGTATTTATAATAAGTATACCTAACCATTAATAGATAGCCTTTTGATACATATAAAAGGACTCCGTTGATGCCAACGCCGATAGCAGCTGCGCGTGGCTCTCCTAGGTCCTATGTGTACCGGAGAACTCGCTCGTGAGTCGGTGACCGCTACGGCGAGCTGCACAATCTCCGTGGATGCGCGAGCCGTTCATCTTCGCCGCGTCGCTTTACAAAAGGTAGGCGCGGACTGCCAGTTGTTAACGTCGTGCGGCCATTGACGCCCGCTATGCGCAACCCAAAGCAGAACGGCGGTTAATTGTTGCGCTCACCGCATGAAGCGACCCGTCCTATGTGGGCGGCACGCCTGCAGTGAATTCGCACTCGGCCGTGCAGATGAGGCTGGCTCGACCTCGCTGTACGCTCTAAAATCTTGAGCCTGTGGCTCAAGGAGGGATTTCACTTGCGCTGCACAATCTCTGCTTTGTAAACTCGCTGCGTGTGCTTTCACACAAAAATAATAGTGCATGGCGCAACGTAATACCAAGGATTTTCCGTGAGCGGCACAGACGACATTACCTGGACTAAACTCGCATCTCGGGTCATGCGTGGCGTCCTAGCACGCAAGGACCGAAATTATTCCATGTTGGCATCAGAGTTACGGAAGCTCGGTGCGGAAGAGTCAGCACGCTCCGTCGAGGGCAAAATTCAGCGAGGCACTTTCAAGTTCACCTTCTTCCTTCAGTCGCTGAGCGTAGTTGGTGCGGAGTATCCCTCGCAGTGGCGTGTAATCGTTGAGGCGCCGGGAACTTGGGAGCAGCGCGCAACGCGCCTGCTGGAGGCAGAGATGGGGATGCGGCCCGGCATCACATTCATAGAACTGAGTCGGCGCCTTTACGGTATTGGAGTCAGTATTTCAACCCATTCCCTGAGCGAGCAGGTTACGAGTGGCACCTATCCACTCACACTCCTGCTGCAATGCGCGGCCGTCCTTTGGATAGCAGACGTTGAGCGCTTCATCGACCACTCGGACCTACACGCTGCCGCCATTATTGGCCCTCCCATCTCCCCGCTATAAACGCGCTTGCCCGCAAAAATTCCCCTTGAAACCCCAAGCATGACGACTATAGTGCTATCTAGTGGCGTGTGAAAACACACGCCAAATAACTCCACTCATTCGACGGTTCAATACGGCCCTTTTTTACATATCTCCCCGGACAACCGCAGATGCGTGCAGACCTACGCCGCTGCCGCTCAACGGTTGTTCGAAGTGACGGTATTCGCCTTTATCCGCTAGACGTTGCCCATAGCACTGCATCCACGGAATCGTGGACTGTGCCTAGGAGGTTCCGGTGCCTATTTGGAAATCGCGAGGCTTGTTGGAGGAGCCGGAAATTGAAATATTGCGTTGGCGCGTATTTGAGACAGAAACGGGCGAGCGCCATTTCGTCGGAGTTCACGCTGCGCAAGGGACTGGGCGAGTGAGTTCCACAATTATTGAATTCGACATATTGTCCCGCACGGGAGTTACCGCATCGGGACGCCGTTACGTACTCGTCGGAGAATCCGCCACTGACGATGAGGCCGACTACGTCTGGGGACTGTGGGCGCGCCTCAACGGCGTAATCTTCGCCCGAGACGTCACTTACAAATTGCTAGACCAGAAACCGATTCCTTGATTTTTAGCGCTCGTCTGGACTGCGCTCAGCGCCTCCCGCCTGCCACGGAATCATTTTCGATTGATTGAGGCTGAGAATGGTATCGACTAATAGACGGAATGCTTCAGCGGCCGACCTACAAGGTGCGGGACAAAGCGGTTTAACGTTCTCAGGGACGAAAGCTATTCATTTGCCAGCATTTTAGTGGAAGGTATGCCGAGTTCCGACGCCGCTGAGGCGCAGCCCTGGGGTATGGCGCAGATGGGTACTGAAAGCAATATTCTCTTCGTCGTAGTACCTATCGTCGCCTGCACCATAAAGTTCGCAGCATTTCACCGTAGAAATAGTGAGCCTATGTTTTTGCGTATAGAAATGATGATGTCTCGGCGAGGCACTCTCGCTACCGTTCTCGACTGGTTCCTACATTCTGATGAGAATGGCCAATGGCACGTGACTGTCAGCGACGTCGGCGACCGGATTTTTTCGCTCCCGGTGGATGTCCCTCCTGAGGAGAGAGCGAAGCCAGCCAACATGGTTGCGCGACTCTGGCCCAAAGTCTTGGCCGAGGGAGTAACGTTCGATTTTGGAAGTCAGGAGCCGACTCACATTCAGGCAGAGATACGCCGACACAAGGGTCCTGGGTATTGGCCGCAGGCATACGGATGGCTGTGGCAAAACGAAAAGGTGACTGTGTACCGGTCACATCCCGTTATTAGCAGCAGTTCTAAGCACATTGACATCGCATCGCCGGATTTGATAGCAAAAAAATGCTTTGAATATGCCGCTGAGTTGCAGGCGGACTAGAGCCCGGGCACGACGCCGAGATGGCTCCGCGTAAAAACACGCACTTTCAAATTGCCCTGGCTTGCATCTTGAGATGCAGACTCCCCGCAAGACAAACGGTGCAGGTGCTTGGCCAAAACAAGTTCGGGGACTTTCCGCTCGATTTTCTGCACATTTGTTACATAAGAGCTTGGAGATATATCAGCGTTCGTCCAGCCCACCGGGAAGATGCGTACGACTATGAGTCGCATCGGCACGCGCAGTTGTGCGACGGGAAGTTCAGTTTCCTTGAGGCAACCTGAGAGACTTCGTTTTCAATTTTCACTATTTAGCATCTCGAAATATATCTGTTCAGCCAGCCCCGAACCTTGACTCTGGGCTGGAGATTGTATTGAGGTGATGGAGAATCTTGAAAACACAACTCGAAGACTTCAGGGTTTGGACGTGACTAGCGCCGTCTTTGGCCAAGCCAGCAAAGATGAACGAATCGACGGGAGGTCAAAATGTTACGGGTAACAGTGGAAATTTTTCCTGGTGGCCGGAAACTGGGCCGACGGACCATTGCGACTGCAGACATCGGTCGCGTCAAGAGCGGTCTGCTGTGTACATACGCGGTCGAACTATGCGATACCCTATTCAACGAACCGGGTGTTGGGGAAATAAAGGACTACCCACGGTTTTCTGCACCTGTGTTCGACCTGGTCGCCCGCGCACTCTGCATAGCCCTTACAGGCGAAGAGGAGCTTCCTCCGCGACCGGCCGTCGTATGCGTCCCGCGACGAGAGGCGGATGGCGTCGCGTACATCCGAATATCAGACATCCCTGAGCCCACCCAGACGTTCTTTTTGCGGAACATCGCGTGCTCCAGCCGTCCTGCCATTAAGGGCGAGCGGGACCCCCATGGGTGCGCGTTTGCGCGAGATTTTGACGACTTTCTGTCAGGACAACGGTAACGCAACTGTGTGCACAACATCTTGTGCTGTTCGACAAGCGAGGGGCGCCACACTCCGTGGAGTTCCTGCGACCGCGCTTTGTCGGAGCGACATATCTTCCAGACACCTTGGTGCGTGGGCGTAGCCCGCAATCGGTCGGAGAGTGCAGTTTTTGCGGTGCGCCCGGGCGCATGTGCCGAGGAGATGGGTAGCCATTGATGACGAGGACGTAAATTTTGACGAGGAAATCCCTCCGATGCCGGCTCGCTGAGCAGTTTGGCAAACAAAGGGGAAGTAAATCACTCAGTTACTCAAACTCGAGCTAGAAGTTAAGAGGTGAACCGCCACGACAAGAACCAGAGCTGGAAATTAAATGGGCTTGCCGAGGTCGACGGCTAACCGGCGCCGAGTCCGGAACTCGGGAGATAAATGTGGCACTTCGTGAAAAAATCGAACGAGAGACGCTTGCAGCAAGACGTGAGATGGTGCGGGCCGGTGAACTAGTTGGAGAGGACGAATTTCGCGAGCGACTCCATGTTAGCGCGAATCAACTCGTGCGCATGGTTGCGAAGGGCAATTTATTCACAATAGACGTTGATGACGTCGAGTACTTCCCTTCGCTCCTGGCGGCTCCCGAACTCGACCTCCGGCGTTTGCATTCAATCTGTCGCATCCTCGTCCCTGCACCTCCGTCGTGCAGGCTCTGGTACCTGTCGTCACGGCGCGTTAATCTCGGTGGAATTTCGCCAATCGACGCGCTGCACGACGACGAAAGCTACCGCTTGCTTCGCCGAATGGCACGTGCTTATGGGGCGGAATGGTGGCGAACTTCTGTCACGATATGCATAGGCCAACATGAAGAGAAGGATAACGACGCGGAAGCCATATTGACTGCAATTGCCGAAATCGACCCGAGGGTAAACATCTGGAAACGTGCAACTGATGCCTTGCGGTCAGGCGGGTACATTCATCCGTGTGGGCCGTACCCGCGCGCGACTGTGGCTACTGTGTTCATTGCCTGCCACTACGCTGTCGAGACAGCGGCCATTAACGAGGCACGTATCGACGTGAGCGTTGAGGGCGGCATCGTACGAGCATTCGTCGTCTGCGGCGAAGAGCGGGGCTACGAACTAGACGCAATTCCGGTTGACGACGCGGACGGCATCGTCGATGTCGTTCTGCGAATCGTTTCAACAGCGAGCACGAAAGGGTGACCTCTGCATGCAGCTTCCGAACCCGTTTCTGGGAGTCAGAAATGTCAACACTGCTTCATAGGCTAGGCATGCCTGCCTTCGGTACACAAAATTGTTCGACTACCGCAGCACTGCTGCTCATCCGTCAGCTCGACCAGCGGGACTTGCAGCAAGACATCTGTCGCGACGTCGACGACTCTCTGCGCGACCCAGCCTCGAGCTGTCTGACAAGCCTGAGCGCTCGCTCGGGAAAGGTGATGCGTGATGCGCCAGGTACTCTTCTTGGACATTGATGGCGTTTTGCACCGAGGTAATTCTTATGTTTCGGGAAATCGCGTCGTCAGCAGCGGACCCGGCCGCATTGCACTGTTCGAATATCTGCCAGTGCTCAATGACCTCCTAAGCCCTTACCATGCTGTTGAGGTTGTCCTCTCGTCCGACTGGGCTTATCGGTTCGGCGTTGAGCCTACGCGGAATCTTTTGCCCGATTTGTCATTACGTAAAAGGGTAACTGCGGCGACGTACCAGGGTTGTGTTGATGAGGTGCTTTGGCCGACGATGCCTCGCGGAGCGCAGGTGCTTGATTACGTCCGACGTCATTCGCTGAACCATTGGTTGGCCGTCGATGACCGGCGAGACGGTTTTGAAGGCTACCGCGACCGCCTGATTCACTGTCAGACCGAAGTCGGGCTAGGCGACCCCGCTGTCGTCGCGCTGTTTCGGTCACGTCTGCATGAACGATTTGGCAAGCCATCTACCTGAGTTTTTCGTGGGTCAACCCATGCCTACAAACGACCCGAGCAGAACGAATCCATTGGAATCGAAATGGCTCGCAAGCTATTTCAAAATTTCTCGATTTTGTCGTCGTACGAAAGATGCCGCCCATATGTGTTAAAAACGTCGACGCACGGGGGGAACCACTGATTCCATTTCAATCAAGAACCGACGGCAGCGTCATCCTCGGCGTCTACTCCGCGAATAAACCGCGCCAGGTTGAAATCGTTGATTCCAGCTACGGCTGACCTCGAGCGCTATCGGCGCGAACGGTTTCCACTCAAAAATGGTTTCCCCGGGCACTAGCGGTACAGACCCTGACCATATCTTCGACGATGCAATGAGCATAGGTGCCGCTTGGTCGAGCCTTCGACCGTCTGTGATGGCAATAGCGCCACATGCTTGTTGAGCAGAACGTTCACAAATCGCCTACTGCGGGGAACTGCTTCGCTATTTCTGGATTGTGCGTATCAATGGTGTCCGGCACCTCAAATGCCCCCGTCGCTACGCCGAGCCGTTTCCCGACCGGCGTAGTTTGCAGGGAAACAAGTTTGGCAACTGGTCGACCGCCGCGACTGATGATAATTTCGCGCTCTCGCCCCTTTTCGATTGCATCGATTAAGCGCGATAACGTGGTTGTTGCTTGCGATAACTCGACCATGTGCATTGCGCATCTCCTAGTTAAAGACCTAATCATGGACCTCGACGCATATAACTCGTGATGCATCGGATTGACGCAGTGTTCGACCTACCACAGTACATCGTATTGGCCCTCATCCCTGAGATTTGAGCAAATAACGGGCGGCTACTGGCTGACATGCCCGGTCGTTACCGGCATCTGCCAAGCGCAGTCCTACATGAATCGAGACCATCGTTCAGGAAGCGTTTGGAATTGAAGCGGATAACTAAGGGCTTCGTGCTACGCAGGTCTTTTTTTGGCGATGAAATCTATGTGTTTTCTGCATGCTTCTACGGACCGCGCGGCATAGAAAAGAGGGTTTCAGCGTCCGCGCGTGTCAGGGTTGTAGAGCCCAGCCTGTTGGGAAATAGCAGCAAGCTCGGCCAGCGCATTGCGACTCATAGAGCGCTGCTGGACGCAATACGCATCGACCGCCGTAGCCGGGATTCGTCGTTTCCCGCCCTCCGTTCTCGCGACCACGCCTAGGGCGCCCGAGTCGGCCAGCGCGACGACATATGGACGAGACACGTTTAAGATTTTTGCAACCACTTCGACGGAAAACATTCGGTCATCCGGAACCGAAGCGCTCACGACATCAGAACCAGTTGGCATCGCATTTCTCCGAACTCAAGAATCATCCGCCTATTATGCTGCGAAACGAGCAACAGGTTCAATCGGCCGCTCGCTCGGCGCCAGTTTCGCTTTAGAGCTAGCGAGCACAACAGGCAGCCGATAATTTGTTTGCTGGTGAGTTTCTAGACTGACCATATGTTGGCGCCTCTTCCAGCGTTTGGAAGGTCTCCCAAGCGACCCCTTGTGGGTCGACAGTCCAGGCCTTATCTGACTTTGCATAACAACAAGTCGCGCCTATCTGGCGTTGAACCGGTACCTGCGCGGCTGCGAATCGAGCGTTCATTTCAGCCAGTTCCGCATCGGTTTCGACCTGAATACCGATATGGTCAATTCCCGGCGCCGCTCCGCGTTGCGATATCGCGAAATTAACGGCCGGGTCGGTCAGCTCCCACTTGCAGTAGTCGTCCTTGCGGACTGTCGGTTCGACGTTGCCAAACATCGCGCTGTAGAACCGAACGCTCTCGTTGAGGTCATTGACCGACACGTGAACATGCATGCGTTTCATGATTAACTCCACATTGAATTGGGAGCACTGCCGGCGGCGCAATAAAGCGCCTGCGCAGGTTCCCGGTTGCGAAATCGTCTATCCGGTCCCTTTGCTGCAAAGCTTGTCTGAACAGAAATCCCGGTCGCGTTGTAGCCCATCCTTCTCTGGCTGTCACCGACAAAGTTTGTCGAGTCCTTCCCCACGGTTGCGGCCTCGTCCGCAAGGGCTCAAAGTTTTTTGGACATACAGACAGCGCTCGCAGGGCAAAGCTCGGCAAATTGACTGCTTCGCTGCAACGAGTCTGGCGCGTCGACGCGGTTGATGACGTCGTATCCCACGTGCAAAAAGAAATCGCTAGCAGTCGTCGTAAGCAAAAACAACCGGCTCACTCTCATCGCACGCGCGGTATCTTCCGCTGCCACCACTAACGTCCGCCCAACTCCTCGCTCTCTCATCGACGGACGTACCGCGAGCGACCGAAGAAGCGCGTCACTGCCATATGTCTCAACCCCGATACAGGCGACCGGGAGCCCGTCTGCGTCGTCCGCTACCAAGAACCGAATTCGACTGCTACCGTCAACATCGCTGTTAGGAAGTGTATTGTCCGCCAGCAGCGTGCGCACGAACGCTAGGTTCTCGACATCGGCTTGCCGTATGTTCATATTCTTGTCGTCGGTCATGAGTTATTCGCCTTAACATTCACGACACATTCCCGAACGTCATTGGAATGGCTCCGAGCAAACCGCATCGCAACGATGAATGCGCCCGCTGAGACGAGGGACACTGCAAGTACAACCGCTTCGACCGGCATGTAATCACGCTGAATAGCCCAAATTGCGGCAGCCGAAATCGGTGCGATGCCTTTTGCAATATTCGATGGCATGGACAACAGGCCGCTTACCGCGCCATAACCCTCCGTCCACATGACATCCTGCACGATAGTGCCGCGCAAAATCGTCATCATGCCGTTGGCGCCTCCATACACTAGCGCGAACAAAATGAGCAGGTACGGAGACGTGCCAGCACACAGCAACACAACCACGGAAACCGGAAACGCTATGGTCACGACCATACCGACGATTGCAGGTCGTACGCCGCGCCCTACGGCAAACCAAAGCGCACGAGCCGCTACTTGTGCTGGACCGATGACAGCCATGGTCACGAGAATCAGACCAGCGGACACCTTCCGCTCGACCATCAGCGGAACCAGATGAAATGTGAGCGCCGCGAAGGTAGCGTAGTAGGCAGTGAAACACACGGCGAGCGCCCAGAATGTGGGGCTTCGAAGTGCTCGCCGAGTCGATGCCTGTGCCTCCGCTTTTATTCGCGTTTGATGCCCGTCGGTCCGGGCTTCAGCAGCGTCGCGCTTTATGGCGGAAAGGTGGATGGGAAGACAGATGAGCACGTTGCACGCCGCTAGCGCGAGGAGCGCGCCCCGCCACCCGAACCAACTGACCAGCCCTTGAGTGAGCGGTATGAACACCGTACTGGCGAATCCCGCAACTAACGTGATGAGCGTTATCTTCGTGCGGAAGCTCGTTGGAAAATCACGCGTCACTACCGCAAAGACGGGGTCATAAAGGGTCGCCGCCATCGACACACCCAGGCCTGCCCACACGACGAAAAGCATCCGCAAATCTTGCGCTTGGGACCAAAGGACCAGCATCGCTGTCGCTAGAATCGAACCACCGACCATAACCAGCCGTCCATAGCCTCGGTCAATCAACGTTCCCACTGGATATGCCGCGAGTCCAGAGACGAGCAGCCCCACGGATAGCGCCGCATTCGTCGACGTTCGACTCCATCCCATGGTTTGTTCCATCGGGACGACCAGCAACGAAAACGAATAGTAGGCCGACCCCCACGATACGAGCTGAGCGATTGCCAACACCCATGTCTTTGCGTTGTCGCTTTTCCAATACTGACCCTGCACGTTAATTGCGGTGTTCACTTCGCAGCAGCTCCTAAGTTATCCCGCATCGAGCCGATGCGAAATGCGTTGCAGCAGTAATATCGAGGGGCGGTCAACGCAGCAGCGATGTCGCCTACGATTCGTTCATCGGGTCTTTGCTCCGCAACCTGAACCGTGTTGCGGGAAGATGCGTAGGCCGTGCTGCCGAGGAATCCAATACCCTCAGCGTCGCAAAAGCTCGCGACTCGATGAGACAGGTATCGATGACGAATCCCACGCAGCGGACTTGGTACAGGCACCGGGAGTCGCTCTGCCGAAAGAGCTAGATACAGCTTCACTCCGTCCTCCGACAATCGGTTGCGTGCGCGAAGCAAGGGCGTTCGCCAGTCAACGTCAGGCCACCGGAAAAGAACCGCACGGTCAAGAATCAGCACCGCTGCGGTTGCGCTTGCACCCCGAATAAATCGAAGCAGCTCGTGCTCCGGAACCACGGCGGTCACCGACATCGCCTCGGTCTCTGTTCCAGTCAATCGACTGATGGAAGACCCGAGCGCCGCCGCTAATGCGTCGCCGTCCAATCGATTGTCGACAAATCCGGGGCGCCGAGGACTACGGCCATAGCGCCTTGTAGAAGTCGACGCGTTCCGATTGAATGGAGCCATCACCCGAAGCGCCACCAGTGCTCGCATCGCTTCGCATTGCATTCCGCTGGCGTGAGGCAACAGCCGGCAAGATTCTTCGTGCGCTTGGTTCATAGCTGCTCCAATATGTCTTCGCCGACCCAGACCATGACGCATTGCCTGCGGACAGCACCCACTTGATAAATTACTACATTTCCATATAATTGGAAATATGAAATTTTCGCTTGGATACATCACAATGTCATCTACATCGTTCGTCACAGATAATTCAATGCCTGCTGCAAAACCTGACTTTCTAGACGGCAACATCGCTAAACGTCTGGGCATGCCGGACGCGACGGCGCCGAAAATCTTGCTACTTTATGGTTCGCTCCGTGAGCGTTCGTTCTCGCGTCTTGCTGTCGAGGAAGCCGCCCGCCTGCTCGAGTTCTTCGGCGCAGAAACGCGAATCTTCAACCCCCGTGGACTACCTTTTCCCGACGACATCGGATGCAACGAGCACCCGAAGGTGAAGGAGCTTCGCGACCTCTCAATCTGGTCGGAAGGCCAGGTTTGGTGCAGCCCCGAACGCCACGGCACCATCTCCGGCATTATCAAGACCCAAATTGACCATCTCCCGTTAGCAATGGGCGGCGTTCGGCCAACCCAAGGTCGTACGCTCGCTGTCATGCAGGTGAGTGGGGGCTCGCAAAGCTTTAACTCGGTGAATCAACTGCGTCAGTTGGGACGATGGATGCGTATGTTCACCATCCCCAACCAGTCGTCAGTAGCAAAGGCGTATGAGGAGTTTGATGAACACGGGCGAATGAAGCCGTCGGCATACTACGACCGCATCGTCGATGTGATGGAGGAGTTGGTGAAGTTCACGCTTTTGCTGCGCGGCAAGGCGGACTATCTTGTTGACCGGTACAGCGAACGGGTTGATGAGAGCCGTCCGGTCGACCCTAAAACCGACCTGGCGACGCTCGCTGGCGCCGAGGCGATAGAGGCCGCAGGCGACGAAGGATAATTTAGATGACGACCATGGACAGCAAACTGGCGGTCAAGGCGCTCGCGGCACTTGCGCAAGAGACGCGGCTGGCAACTTTTCGATTACTGGTAACGGCCGGACCGACGGGTATGAGTGCGGGCGCTATCTCGGAGCACCTAGGGCTGGCTGCGCCGACCATGTCCTTCCATCTCAAAGAGTTAGCGCACTCGGGCTTAATTGAGGGTGAGGCACAGGGGCGTTTTGTCGTATACCGCGCGCAATATGACCACATGCAGCAGCTTATCGACTTTCTGATGGAAAACTGCTGCGAGGCTGACACCCGCTGCGCGCCGAAAAGCGCTGCTGTCTAGAAGGAACAAATACTCGACCCGCGTGCATATGGGCCGAAACACCGCGCGCCTCGGGCACAGTCACGCAGTGACCGGTTTGCACTTCACTTTTTTGCGAGGCTTACAGGCTGCGGAATCCACACCTTCGCAGCAATTCTCGGTCAGAAAACCGATGAGGTCATTCATATGCTCAATTTCGGGTGCGTAAAAGACGAAGCGCCCCTCTTGGCGGGAGCTAATCAGCCCGGCGTGCATCAACTCTTTCAGGTGGAAAGAAAGTGTAGCGCTCGCCAGTTCCATCTGTTCCTGAATCACGCCAACACTTAGGCCGTCCGGGCCGGCAGTCACCAGCAGGCGAAAAATCCCCAGCCGCGTGGGCTGAGCCAATGCAGATAGGGTTTTGATTGCTTCCTTTTCTTTCATCATGCCAGTGGCCCGTAGCGTTTAACCCATAATTCTAACGCTATCGAGATGACATTGCGACGACGGTGCGATTCACGCGGCTTTCGCAACGCCTCCCGCACCCGTTTTGAATGCCGCGAGCCGATATCCGGCGCCGCGAACTGTTTCAATCATCGAGCCGCCTTCAACCGGCCGGAGCGCCGACCTCAGCCGTTTAATGTGTACGTCCACCGTGCGCTCTTCGACAAACACGTGGTCACCCCAGACATTGTCCAAGACAGACGTCCGCGAGTGAACGCGTTCGGGATGAGTAAGGAAGAAGTGGAGCAGCTTGAATTCAGTCGGGCCGAGTTGCAGCGGCACGTCGCTTCCGTTAAGCGTTCCGACAACTCGCCGAGTGGCGGGGTCAAGTCTTAAGCCGTTGACGCAGACCGGGTCGTCGGTGAACTGAGGCGCCCGGCGGCGTAAGACCGCCTTCACGCGCGCGAATAGTTCCGTTGGCGAAAACGGCTTCGATACATAGTCGTCAGCGCCAGCTTCGAGGCCCGCAACGCGGTCGTACTCCTCCCCCCGCGCGGTCAGCATGATGACGGGCAACTCCCGGGTACGAACGTCGCTCCGTAAGTCCCGCAAGAAAGACAAACCGGATGCATCTGGCAGCATCCAGTCAAGAACGATGATGTCCGGGAGCACTTCGGCAACCAGTTGCTTCGCCTGGTAGACGGTGAAGGCAAGGACCGGCAGATGTCCGGCATGGCGGGCGTTGACCGCAATAATCTCGACAATTGCTGGTTCGTCCTCGACGATGAGTATGCTTGCGGGCATTGCCGTTCCTCCCAGTTTTAGCCTAAAGCTTCGCGTTCGAGTTGTTCACGGGAAAGATGGCGCACATCAGTCCCTTTCACGACATAGATAACGAACTCAGCGATGTTGGTCGCGTGGTCGCCAATTCGCTCAATAGCCTTCGCGATGGACAAATAGTCGAGTCCTACCGAGATTGTTCTCGGGTCTTCCATCATGTAGCTCACGAGCTTGCGCACAAACGCCCGGAACTCCTCGTCGATAGCTTCGTCATCTCGAATGAGGTGAGCGGCAGCGATAGTATCGAGCCGCGCAAATGCATCCAGCGCGCGATGAAGCAGTGATATGGCCATGTCGCCCGAGACCTTGATTTCGGTGATATTTATCAAACGCGCGTTGGGCTCAGCGGAAATGCGTCGAATGCGCTTCGCGATTTTTCGCGCCTGGTCGCCCGCTCGTTCAAGATTTGTTGTGGTCTTAGATATCGCCATCAACAATCGAAGGTCCTGTGCAGCGGGCTGACGACGAGCGATGATATTGCTTATATCTTCGTCGATTTGGACTTCCATCACGTTCAGCTTTCTCTCACCCTCCATCACCTGAGCCACGATTTCAAGGTCGAAGTCGTTCAGAGCAAGCATCGCGCTTTCAATCTGTGACTCAACCAATCCTCCCATTGCAAGGAGTTTGGTCGACACCAGATTCAAATCCGCATCGAACTGGCTCGATAAGTGTTTATCAGGCATGGGACTCCTTAGCCGAAGCGGCCGGTGATGTAGTCTTCGGTAGCCCGCTGAACCGGCTTCTGAAAAATCTTTTCCGTTGCCCCGAACTCGACAAGCTCACCGAGGTACATGTAGGCGGTGTAGTCTGAGCAGCGAGCAGCCTGTTGCATGTTGTGAGTGACGATGACGACCGTGTGGTCCTCCTTTAACTCAAGCACCAGTTCTTCCACCGCCGCTGTCGAAATGGGGTCTAGCGCGGAACACGGTTCGTCCATGAGGAGCACGTCCGGACGCATGGCGATGGCACGCGCGATACACAGGCGCTGCTGCTGCCCTCCAGACAAGGCGAACCCGCTTACACCTAACTTGTCCTTCACCTCGTTCCACAGCGCCGCACGTGAAAGCGCCCATTGCACACGCTCATCCAGTGCCGACTTCGACAATGATTCGAAGGCCTTCGGGCCATAAGCGACATTCTCATAAATGGACATCGCAAACGGCGTTGGCTTTTGGAAAACCATGCCGACCTTCGCGCGATGGAGCGTCACGTCCTCCCGGGAGGCAAGCACGTTGCGGCCACCGATTCGAATTTCGCCCTCTGCCCGTTGGTCGGGATAAAGCGCATACATCTTGTTAATTGTCCGCAGGAGCGTGGACTTCCCGCAGCCCGACGGTCCAATAAATGCGGTAACCCGGTGCTCGGGAATAGTCAGAGTAACCTTCTTCAGTGCATGGAATTTTCCGTAGAAGAAATCGAGGTTCTTGACCTCAATCTTCGGAATGAGCGCCGCCTCAGACTGCGTGTGGATAGCTAAATCAGCCATATAAGCCTCGAACGTACCCTTCGGTAAGCTTCTCTCTCGGCTTCGAGAAAATTTGCTCGGTCGTGCCAAACTCAACGAGTTTTCCCAGATGCATGAAAGCCGTGTTCTTTGATACCCGTGCAGCCTGCTTCATGTTGTGCGTGACCATGACTACCGTGTAATGCCGTTTGAGTGTCTCAAGAAGTTCCTCAATCCGGGCAGTCGCAATGGGGTCTAACGCAGACGTGGGCTCGTCAAGCAAAAGGACCTCCGGGTCAACGGCGATGGCGCGTGCGATACAGAGCCTCTGTTGCTGGCCACCGGAGAGCGCGAGCGCACTTTGGTCCAACTTGTCCTTCACCTCATCCCACAGCGCAGCTTGCCTTAGAGCAAACTCGACTCGCTCGTCCATCTCGGCATGGTTGAGCGCTTCGTGATGCTGGATAGCCAGAGCGATGTTGTCGTATATGGACATGGTGAAAGGTGTCGGCTTTTGAAACACCATACCCACCATCAACCGAAGCGCACTTAGTTTGAATCTCGGGTCGAGGATATTTTTTCCGTCCAGCTCAACCATACCTGTGGCCGTCTGGTTGGGATAGACGGAATACATCCGGTTCAACACCCTCAAGAGGGTTGACTTTCCACAGCCGGAGGCTCCGATGATGGCTGTTATCTCCCTGTCAGGGAAGTCGACATTCACGTCGTAGAGCGCTTGGCGTTTCCCATAGTGAAAGTTGAGGTTGCGCACACTGATGCGCGCTTTGTTAGTACGGGCTGATGGCATCTTAACGGGGGGCATGGGCGCGGCTGAAGAAGGTGCGAGACAGAATTGCCAGAGCCAGGACGAAGACGGTCATCAAGAAGGCTCCAGCCCATGCTAGCGCGTGCCAGCTATCGTACGGGCTCATTGCAAACTGAAAAATCACGACCGGAATGTTGGCCATGGGGCCGTTGGGCGTCGTCGCCCAGTACTGGTTATTAAGTGCCGTGAAAAGCAACGGCGCTGTTTCGCCACTGATGCGCGCGACCGCGAGCAAGACCCCTGTAACCACGCCTGAACTTGCTGCTTTCAGGAGGATTTTTGAACTAATCTTCCAACGCGGAAGCCCCAGTGACAGGGCGGCCTCGCGCATGCTGTCAGGTATTAGCTGAAGCATCTCATCGGTAGTTCGGATGACCACTGGAAGCATGATGATGGCAAGCGCTACGGCCCCGGCCCACCCCGAAAAGTGCCCGACGGGACGAACGATGAGCTCGTACGTGAAAAGGCCAATGACGATAGACGGGGCGCTGAGCAGAATGTCGTTCACGAACCGGATTACCGCACCGAGGCGCGTACTACGGGCGTACTCGGCGAGATAAACACCAGCCATCAATCCCAACGGTACGCCAATCACTGTGGCGATACCAATCATCGTGAAACTGCCGTATAGGGCGTTCAGCAATCCTCCGTCTTGTCCCGGCGGTGGCGTCATCTGTGTCACCAAAGTTGGTTTCAGCGCGGCGGCACCGTTGACAACGGTTGTGACGAGAATCCATGCGAGAAAGAACAGACCAAACAGTGTAGAGCCTACTGAAAGCAGGAACACCACGTTGTTCGTAATCCGCCGACGGCGGAACTTGCCCATGTCAAAGCCTTCCATCATTTCGCTCCTTCCATTCGGTTCAACCTCAGCAAGAGCAGCTTCGCGAACGCAAGCACGATGAACGTCACGACGAAGAGCACGAAACCAAGTGCGATGAGGGAGGAGAGGTAGATTTCCGAGTCAGCTTCGGTGAACTCGTTGGCAAGGGTCGCAGCAATAGAGTTGCTGGGGTTTAAGAGGGAGACGCTGAGGTCGTGCGCGTTGCCCAGGACAAAGGTAACGGCCATCGTTTCGCCAAGTGCGCGTCCAAGTCCAAGAAAAATAGCGCCAATCACGGCTGAGCGGGTGTAAGGAAGAATGACCTTACGCATGACTTCCCATCGCGTTGAACCAAGAGCGAAGGCAGACTCTTTGAGCACCTGGGGTGTCGCCGAAAAAACGTCGCGCATCACCGCCGTGATGAACGGGATAATCATGATGCCGAGAATAATGCCGGCGGGTAGCATGCCAAGTCCGATAGGCGCGCCCGAGAATAGTGGCCCGATAAGCCACTTGTCGCCGAGGTGGTCAATGAGCCAAGGCTCCACATGGTCAGCCAGGACGGGCGCGAATACGAACAAGCCCCACATCCCATAGATGATGCTAGGGATAGCAGCGAGCAGCTCGATAGCGGTGCTGATGGGACCTTTCATCCAGGCTGGCGCGATTTCAGTGATGAATATCGCAATGCCGAAGCTGATAGGAACCGCAATGAGGAGCGCCAGGAAAGAACTGACAAGAGTTCCGTAAATCGGAATTAACGCACCAAATTTGTGTGCGACGGCGTCCCAGTCGGTGCTAACCAGGAAGTGCCACCCGAACGTATGAAAAGCCACGCGGCCGCCCCAAAGCATCGACAGCGCAATACCCGACAACAGAACAAGCACGAATACCGCTGCGGATGCAGCAGTAAAGCGGAACATGCGGTCTGCCAGCTCATCGGGCACACGCCGGATTCTGGTCCGGAAGGTAAGTTCGGTGCCGAGCACGTCGCCAGCGCGACGCTGCCGAGGGAGGTGGTCAGCTAACTCTTCAGCGGTCGGTGGCATAGCTCATCCTTGAGTACTGGCGCCGCACGTGCCGAAGGCGCCAGTCGCGTGCACTGTCGGCTAGAACTTGAAATTTGTTGACCAGTACGACTCGATTTGCTTAACGAGCGGCGGAGGTAGCGGCACGTAATCGAGCGACTGAGCCTGAGGCTGGCCCTTCTCGAGCGCCCAACGGAAAAAGTCAATCGCTGCCTTCGACTGCGCAGCGTTCTTCGGCTGCTTGTACATGATGATGAAAGTCGTCGCCGTAATCGGGTACGCATCGGGCCCAGCAGCGTCAGTCATGACCAGGTCGAAGTCGCTCGAGTTCGCCCAATCTGCCGTCGCGGCGGCCGCCTGGAAGCTCTTGCCGTTCGGTTCGACGAAGTTGCCGGCCTTGTTTTGAATCGAGGCGTACGTCATCTTGTTTTGAATGACGTAGGCATATTCGACGTAGCCGACAGAGTTCTTGAGGCGATTCACATAGGCCGCTACGCCTTCGTTGCCTTTGCCACCGACGCCGACAGGCCACGCGACCGACGTGCCTTCGCCGACCTTCGCTTTCCAGTCAGGGCTCACCTTCGACAAGTAATTGACCCAGTTGAAGGTCGTTCCCGAGCCATCGGAACGGTGGACCACCGTAATGGTTGAACTGGGAAGCTTTATGCCAGGATTTACTTTGGCAATGGCGGGGTCATCCCACTTTTTGATTTTTCCGAGATAGATGTCCGCGAGCAGTGGACCGGTGAAATGCAACTTTCCAGGAGCTATGCCCTCGATGTTCACCACAGGCACCACACCGCCAATGACCGACGGGAATTGCCCCATTTCTTTCGCCTTCAGGTCCGCGACCGACATCGGCATATCGCTCGCGCCAAAGTCGACTGTCGCGGCCTTGATTTGCGCGATGCCTCCCCCGGAGCCAATCGACTGATAATTCACCTTGTTGCCGGTCGATTGGTTGTAGTCGGAGGACCACTTCGAGAGAATCGGGTAGACGAAGGTCGAACCGGCGCCCGTAATTTCCGCAGCGTGCGCTGCGACAGCGAATGTTGCAGCAAGCGCGACACCTGCCAGACGTTGAACGAGAGGCATCTTCATTTGGTTACCCCAGTGGTTGCAGTTATCTCGATATTTCTAGATATGTTACGACTCTAGGGATTTTGAGTATAGTTCGTGACAACTGCGTGACGAGCCCTCGCTTCATGAAATTTTGGTGACATCGCTCTCGCGCGGCGTCGGATAAGGCATCGTTCCGTATGAAGCATTGCTACGAAACGTCATTTCCATTATATTGGAGACGTTGAGATATTGCCGCTTCGGCGGCGTCCATGCACTCTGGAGCATTCATGGCCGATAGCCAAAAGCACAACGTACTGTTTTTGTGTACCCACAATTCCGCGCGCTCAATCCTTGCTGAAGCCATCCTGAACGACCTTGCAGGCGACCGGTTTACTGCATACAGCGCGGGAAGCTACCCCGGGGCGCAGCCGAACCCGCTTGCGCTAGACCTTCTGCGCTCGAGGGAAATCGCGGTCGACAACTTGCGGAGCAAGAGCTGGGACGAGTTCGCAGCAGAGGGCGCCCCTCACATTGACTTCATCTTTACCGTTTGCGACAACGCAGCCGGCGAGGTATGTCCAGTCTGGCCGGGTCATCCGGCCAAAGCCCACTGGGGCATTCCTGACCCGTCGTCCGTTCAGGGCACCGACGAGGAAAAGCGCAAGGCGTTTCTGACGGCATTCATCCAGTTGCGCAAGCGTATTGACCTCTTCGTAAACCTGCCGCTCGACAAGGTCGACCGACTCGAGGCGCAAGAACAAATCCAAAACATCGGAACGTCGTTGAGCGCGAAGGGAGAGTAACGATGGCGGACATGCAATCAGCGGTCGCCTGTGATTCGAAGGCGCCTCGAATCGGTTTCTTTGAGCGCTACCTCTCGATTTGGGTCGCGCTATGTATCGTAGTTGGAATTTTGCTGGGTAAGGCGATACCGGGTACGGTGCAGACCGTTTCCGGACTCGAGTTCGCGCATGTCAATCTGCCCGTTGGCGTCCTCATATGGGTCATGATTATTCCCATGCTGCTTCGCATCGACTTTGGCTCGCTTAGCAAGGTCGGCAGCCAATGGAAGGGCATCGGCGTTACGCTGGTCATAAACTGGGCCGTTAAGCCATTCACGATGGCATTCCTTGCGTGGGTTTTCATTCGCCATGTTTTCGCGTCATGGCTCCCTGCTGACCAGTTGGACAGCTACGTGGCCGGGTTGATTCTCCTGGCTGCAGCGCCGTGCACTGCGATGGTGTTCGTATGGAGCCAACTGACCAAGGGCGACCCATATTTCACGCTCTCGCAGGTCGCGCTGAACGACCTGATTATGGTGTTCGCATTCGCGCCGGTCGTGGGTCTTCTACTGGGCATTTCGAACATCACTGTGCCATGGGACACGCTTCTCACGTCCGTCGGTTTGTACATCGTAATTCCTGTTCTCATTGCGCAGGTACTGCGCAAGCTCCTACTTCGCAATGGTGAGCAGGCCTTCCAACGCGCACTAGCCAAGATTGGGCCGTTTTCGATTGCCGCGCTCCTGCTAACGCTCGTATTGCTGTTCGCCTTCCAGGGGGAACAAATCATCGCGCAGCCGCTGGTCATCCTGCTATTGGCTGTTCCGATTCTGATTCAGGTGGTTGTGAATTCTTCGCTTGCATACCTTGCAAATCGCCGTCTTGGCGTATCGCACGACGTGGCGGCTCCCTCATGCCTGATTGGCGCGTCGAACTTCTTCGAACTGGCTGTCGCTACTGCTATCAGTCTGTTCGGCTTGAAATCGGGAGCAGCGCTCGCAACAGTGGTGGGAGTCCTCATCGAAGTACCGGTCATGCTGGCGGTCGTAAAAGTCGTCAACTCCTCACGTCAGTGGTATCAACGTACGTCTTGACCTAGATAGTCACTTTTGCCCCAGCGGGCGAACTATCTGACCTCTTTTTCGTGTTTCCCTGAGCATCCTTGCTCAGGGGCCATGTCAGAGCTTCCTCCGCATTGTCGGGAAGATAGATACAGCAACGACGGGCCACTCGCGGTATGGGTGGCCCGTTTGGCTTTTCACCTTGACGAGTCATTTACGACTGACGATTTCGTGGCGCTGCGCCTGAGATGCCGTCCCTTTTGCAATTTGTTTTGCGTGCAGCACCGAAAATTGCGGAGCTTTGCGAAAGAGTATCCCGCAAAGGGTGGGCGCCATCTTCGCCAGAGCGAGGATGCCCGCGCCAAGGCACGCGAAGAGAGTAATCTACGAGCCGACCGGGCCATCGTTAGCTATCGAGGAGTTCCTCGTCGACCGCGAAACAGTACCCGGCTCACCAACGTAGCGGCTGTTGCAACGGCCGCACAAATGAGGGTATCTCGCGACAGCCCGAAATAAATCAGGCGAAGCATTGCCGCAGCGGCGAATGCCATCTGCACAACGCCGAGGGTGAGTCGGAGAATTCCCCAAACGACGAGATGCTTTTCACGGAAGGTAAGAACCGGCCCGGCTTCAGGAGACATAGGCCCCTCTTCCCGCTTGTGCTCGCTTCCCGGTTGCGGGTGTTGTCTGACAGCTTTCATGTCGTCCGCACTTCAATTTGATATGCCTATCGGTCGGCAACGACGATGCAATGTGCCGCTGGAAGAGCGTCACGGCGGTGACGAACGAAATAGTCATGTTGACGAGAACGAAACCGAGCGTCTTCGGCAATGTTAGACATCGTCTTTTCTCCGACTTGCGTCGCAGGCCTGTCGGTTCCGCGCTGCCGTGCGCTACCCAAATTTCAGAACTTGAAATTGCTGGACCAATAGAGCTCGATTTGCTTGACGAGCACATCCGGCAAAGGGACATAGCCAAGCGACTGGGCCTGCTGTTGACCCTTTTCCAGTGTCCACTTGAAGAAGTCGATGGTTGCCTTCGATTTCGCAGCGTTCTTTGGCTGCTTGTACATGACGACGAAAGTCGCGGCGGTCACCGGATAGGCTTCTGGCCCGGTTGCATCAGTCATGACAAGGTCAAAGTCTTGCGCCTTTGTCCAATCTACGGTCGCGGCAGCCGCCTGGAATGACTTTGCGTTGGGTTCAATGAAATTGCCAGCCCTGTTCTGGATTGAGCCGTATGTCATCTTGTTCTGCAGGACGTACGCGTATTCCACAAAACCGATGGAATTTTTGACGTGGGTCACATACGTGGCGACACCTTCATTGCCGTTTCCACCCACGCCGGCCGGCCATGCGACAGATATGCCTTCACCGACCTTGCTTTTCCATTCCGGACTGACCTTCGAGAGGTAGCTGACCCAGTTGAACGTTGTACCCGAACCATCCGAGCGATGCACCACCGTGATGTTCGCATCCGGCAGCTTTAGACCCGGGTTGATTTTGATGATGGCTGGGTCGCTCCACGTCTTGATTTTGCCCAGATAGATGTCGGCAAGAACCGGCCCGGTGAAGCGAATATTCCCCGGCGTAACGCCGTCTATATTGACGACCGGCACGACCCCGCCAATGACCGACGGGAACTGCCCCAGTGCCTTCGCCTTCAGGTCTGTACTGGACATCGGCATGTCTGTCGCGCCGAAATCCACTGTCGCGGCTTTGATTTGCGCAATGCCCGCGCCGGAACCAACAGATTCATAATTGACCTTGTTACCCGACAGGTGATTGTAGTCCGCAGCCCATTTCCAGAGGATGGGATACACGAACGTGGAGCCGGCCCCGGTGACATCTGTCGCGTAGGCAGCGACACCAAACGTCGCAGCCGCAACAGCAACCGCCAGGCGTTGCACGAACCGCTTGTTCATTTTGGCCATCCTCTGTGGGGAGATATTATTTCTATAATACTAGATATGTTATAGATATCGGCATGATAAATTTAGTTCTTGATATTCCGTTGATGGGGATGGCTCCATCACGCAGTTCTGCTCTCGCGATGGCGTTCTAACGCTTAAATTCTCGTGTTACCGAGTAGGTTTCCCCGACAGGTAGACAAGTGTCCTTCCAAGCGATTTCGATACTGCAAGACAGCGCCTTTAGTGAGTTGGCGCGATGCGCTAGAACCCGACCTGCCTGCTCTTAAAGCGTTGCCAAGCGCTCGAAGTGGTCGAAGCGGGGAAATGGCGGCTGCACCTCGGTCACTTCAAGGTCGTCTACCAGCGCTGCGGCCATACCCTCGCTTAGCCATGCGCACATTTCGGCAAGCTGCCCCGGCGAGCCCTGCAACATCGCCTCCACCGAACCGTCCATGCGGTTACGGACCCAGCCGGTGACGCCCAGCGCCATGGCATGGCGTACGCACGCTTCCCGATAGCCGACTCCCTGCACGCGACCACGTACGCGCACGAGGCGAGTCTCGAGCATCTCATCCTTGTTTTCAGGTTCCATGTGTGCGCTCCAGCATTAGTGTCGAGCACCCACTCAATGAAGTGATTCGATTGCAATCGCATGCTTGCGCATCTTCTCCCACAGGCTCTTTCTGGAAATACCAAGGGCGTGGGCGGTTTCGGAAATGTGACCCTGATGCTGTAACAGCGCGGCGCGAATGAACGCGCTTTCGCATGCCGTCATGTAGCCGTCCAGAGGAGTATCGATATCCAGGACTGCTGCGGCCTGAGACCCATCTTCCTCGAAGATATCGGAAGAAAACAGCATATTTCGGGAGCACACGATGCATGCGCGCTCAAGGCGATTTTGCAGCTCCCGTGCATTGCCGGGCCAGGCGTATGTCGCAAGCCGTGCCTCTGCAGAAGGGTGGAACAGTTTTGTCGATTCGCCAAGCCGGCCGGCTATATCGCGCACGAAGCGGTGCGCAAGCCATAGCACATCGTCGGGCCGGTCGCGTAGTGCCGGCACGCGTAGCTGCAGTATGTTGATGCGGTAAAACAGGTCTTCGCGAAATTTCCCGACGCGAGCCAGGTCCGCGAGGTCGCGATTCGTCGCACAGACCAGCCGGAAGTTGGTTTCGACCTCTCTCTCGCCACCCACCCTCGTAATGCGGCGCTCCTGCAGGGCACGCAGCAGCTTCACCTGCATCGACAGGGGCAAATCGCCTATCTCGTCGAGAAAGAGCGTGCCGCCCTCCGCTTGCTCGAAGTATCCTTTCTTTTGCCGCTCCGCTCCTGTGAACGCTCCCCTCTCGTGGCCGAAAAATTCGGACTCGAGAAGCGTCTCTGGGACGGCGCCACAATTGACTGCGACAAACCGGTAGGCGTCGCCGGGCGCATGTCGGTGAATGAACCGTGCAAGCACTTCCTTGCCGACACCCGACTCGCCGGTAATTAGAATTGATTTGGCACGACCGGCGACTCTTGGCACCAATTCTGCCAGACGCCTCATGGCTTCTGAGACGCCGAGCTCACTCTGAGCTGGCATGACCCGGTTCGGGATACCCGTTCCTGTCAGCAGTTGGACCTTCTCGACCAGAGCGCCAATGTCAAACGGCTTCGTGATGTAGTCCGCAGCGCCACTTTTCAGAAGAGCAACCGCGTTGTCGACGGATGCGTAGGCCGTGATAAAGACAAATGGGGGCACCGATTTGTGCGCGGCCGTCGAACGGAAAAACAGGTCCTCGCCCGAAATGTCCGGTAGCCGGATATCGCTGATGACGGCCTGATACGGACGAGTCAGCAGAGCACCCAACGCGGATTCGCCGTCGGTATGCCAGTCCACATCGAACCCTTCTAGGCGAAAGCGGTCAGCTATCGACTCTCCCATGATGGGGTCGTCTTCGACAACGCAGATAAGGGTAGCCGACATGATGTTCTCCTGCTTCACGGAGAAGCAACTGGTAACAGCACGCCAAAACACGTCCGCCCTGGTGCGCTATCGACTGAAATTGTGCCACCAAGCTGAGTTACGATTTGATAGCTAACCCACAGCCCGAGGCTATACGAGCGCCGGCCCTCAGCGACGGCAACTGAGCCAAACGGTTCGAACAGGTGCTCCATTGCAACGCCGGATATGTGCTGACCGGTGTTCGATACTGATATTTGCAGTCCAGCTCCGTTGACTGCAGCGAGACAATCCACGCGGCCGCCCATTTCGACCGCCTTCGCTGCGTTGAGCAGAAGGTTGAGGACGAGCTGACGCACCAGGTGAGCTGGTAGTGCGACAGGCTCGTCCAACGCAATTTCCCAATGAAAGGCTGCCCGCTTCGCCTGTATCTGCGGTGCTATCAACAGCTTCAAATCTCGCCAGTCCGAGAGACGCATTGCCGGCGAGTCCAGCCGTGCCTCAAACAGCAATGCGCCGACAATCGAGCGGATTTGGGCGAGACCGCGCTCGATGAGCCCCAAGGTTTTCCTGGTCTGCACATCGACCTTCCCGTAAGTCTCGAGCGTGTCGATGGCGTTCAGCATGCCGCCCAACGGATTGTTAATTTCATGCGCGATACCAGCTGCGACGCGCCCTACGGCCGCGAGTCTTTCGGAGACGACAACTTCGCGCTCCAGCTCCTGCTTTTGCGCGAGTTCTGCGAGCATGGCGCGGAACTGTTGCTCCAGTTGACCTATTTCGTCGTTCCCCTGGGCGGTGATATCCGCACCAACTTTTTCGGGGTGCTCCTTTCCAATTCGGCCCATGGCGGCGGCGAGGCGAAGCAGCGGTTTCGCCATTCGGTCACCCCACACCCACCCCAACGGTATGAGCAGCAACAAAGCGGGCACGGTCGCTACGGCGAGTTTGAGCAGCGTTGACCGCACGCGGCCGTAGAAGGTATTGGCGTCATAGACCAGCACCACATAACCGAGGCGGCTCCCGTCGTCGGAATTCACCGGCATGCCGGCGGTGACGTCACGGCTCGCAAGGAACCCCGGGAAATCGAAGAAGAACCGGTCACCTGGGCCGCCCAGATGAGAGATGACCGTACCGAACTGGGCAGGAAGCTGGGCGACTGGGCGCTGGACGGGTTCCTTCCGGGGAGAGGTCGACGCGTACACGCGAGCCCTGGCGTCGAAGAGAACGATTTCTTTAAGGGGATTCGAGGGCTCCCTTACCGCCACCGGCGTCCGAATCACTTCGAAGGCACGCCACAGGTCGTCCTTGACCATAGGGTCGCGAACCGATAGCGTGAGAACGCGGCACAGATTCTGGGCGCTACTTTCGAGGTCGTTTCTGGCGTCCGACACCGCAACGCTTACGAGCGCCACGGTCACGAGCATTTCCGTCAGCAGGATGACTGCGCTCAGCGCGAGCGGAATCTTGTAGCGGTAGCTGAGGTGGGACAGCATATGCGCGGTCCTAAACCGGGCCGGAGTTCAGAATGGCAACTAGGCTGCGGATGCCGTCGAACACCTTGTCGTCGTCAGGCACGAAGCCATCGAGGTTCAATCGCTGCAGCACATCCCGAGCTGCTGGACGGTCTTTCATCCCGAGCAACGCTCGCTGGATACGAAGAAACGATTCGTCGTCGAGCGAGCGGCGCGCCACAATCGGTGGAAAGCCATACTGAGGAGAACGCCAAGCTACCCGGACGTCGCGGGTGCGTTCCGGGTACTGCTTCTCGATGGTGTCGTAGACGTATCCATCAATCTCTCCCGCATCTGCAAGCCCGGTCGTCACGGCGTCAACGACTTTTCTGTGCGCATACGTGAAGAAGGACTTCTTGAAAAAGCGCGTCGGCCGGATACCGGCACGTATCAGCTCAGTGGTCGGGACCAGAAAGCCCGAATTCGATTGGGGGTCGCTGAATGCGAACACGCGGTTTCGAAGCTGCGTGATGTGGGTCGTCTGCGTATCGCTTCTCGGGACAATCAGGTATGAGCGATAGAGCGGTTGCCCCTGATAGTCCGGTATCGCCATCAAACGCATCGTCAGTGGGTTCGTCACATATGGAAACCCGCAGACCCACGCCACATCGAGCCGGTTCTCGGCGAGAAGGTCGTCAATCTCACGATAGCTATTGCGCTGCACAAACCTCACATCAGCGCTGCACACTTCTCCAAGCTCGCGACTCCAACGGTCGAGCAGGTTGATTTCGTTGTCGAGGAACACGGCAGTTGTCCCGAACGCAACCGTCGCGCTTTCGGCGGCAGGTACCGATTTGAACGACGAGAGCAGCGGGACGCTTAGCGCAAAGCGGAGAACCTGCCGTCGCCGGAGGTTACCAATTGGTGACATCACAGCTCACTCCCAAGACGAACCGTTACCGGACGGTAATGGTATCCATCAGGTCTGCTGACTTCATACCTACTGTGCGCACGACTCCGGCAGACATCGGAGCGCATGGCATATCTCTTGCCGTTAAGTCGATGCTAACGACTACACCAGCAAGATTCAAGCAAAGGAGGAGACCATGTCAGAACTAAAAATCGCGCGGCGCACATTCTTGAAAATCGGCGGCGGCTCGATTGCCGCGACAGCCGCGTCAGCGCTCGCGCCGAACGTAGCTTCTGCCGCGAACACGATGGATACGAGCAGAACCAAACTTCCGTATCCAAGAAAACCCGTAGCCCACGTCGGAGGTATGACAGTCAACACACCCGTCTCGTTTACCTATCCCGACGCCGCGTCTCCCTGCACAGCGCTCAAGCTAGGCAACCAGGTGCCCGGTGGCGTCGGCCCGGATGGCGACATCGTTGCGTATAGCGCGATGTGCACTCATATGGGCTGTCCCGTCATGTACGAACCTACGACGAAGGTTTTCAAATGTCCCTGCCATTTCAGCATGTTCGATGCGGAGAAAGCCGGACAGATGATTGCCGGGCAGGCCACCGAAAACCTGCCGCGCGTGCGGCTTCTCTATGACGAGAAGACAGGCACCGTGTCGGCAGTCGGCGTGGAAGGTTTGATATATGGCCGCCAGGCCAACGTTCTTTGAGTTCGAGGAGCTGAAAATGCCTACCGATAAGGACCGCATTGCGCTACCGCCGGTCACGGCCCAGCGAACCAACATGACCTGCCACTTCTGCATCGTCGGATGCGGATATCACGTCTATAAGTGGCCGGAAGACCAGGAAGGTGGCCGCGCACCCAATCAAAATGCGCTCGGCGTTGATTTCCGCAAGCAGGTGCCACCGCTCTCGCTCATCATGACGCCCGCCATGGAGAACGTCGTTACGGACCGCGACGGCTCGCGCCACACCATCATGATTGTTCCGGACAAGAGTTGCGTCGTGAACAGCGGGTTGAGTTCGACGCGCGGTGGCAAGATGGCGATGTACATGTACGCGGCTGACGGCATAACCCAGGAGCGCCTGAGACATCCGCGCATCTATCTGAGCGACCAATGGGTCGATACGAATTGGGACCAGGCGATGGCGCTTTATGCCGGTCTGATGAAGAAGGTACTCGACAAAGATGGCTCAAGCGGTATCGTCTTTTCTGCCTTCGACCATGGTGGCGCAGGTGGTGGATTCGAGAACACATGGGGGTCCGGAAAGCTGATGTTTACCGCGCTGCAGACCCCGATGGTCCGCATTCACAACCGGCCGGCGTACAACTCGGAGTGCCACGCGACTCGAGAGATGGGCATTGGCGAGCTGAACAACTCGTACGAGGATGCTGAGCTGGCCGATGTCATATGGTCTATCGGCGCAAATTCGTACGAGACACAGACGAACTACTTCCTGAATCATTGGGTGCCGAACCTGCAGGGCGGGACGCTCGACAAGAAACAGAAACGATTCCCCGGCGAGACATTCCCGAAAACAAAGGTCGTCTTCGTGGACCCGCGACGTACGCCGACTATTGCAGTCGCCGAGCAGGTGGCCGGAAAAGACAACGTGCTGCATCTGGACATCCAGCCGGGCACCGACATCGCATTATTCAACGGGATTTTTACCTACGTGGTCCAGCAAGGATGGATTGACAAAGACTTCATTGCCGCCCATACGAACGGGTTTGACGCGGCCGTCCAGGCCAACCAGCTGTCACTCGACGAGTGCAGCAAAATCACCGGTGTACCGGTGGAGAAAATCCAAACGGCGGCGCAATGGTCATATAAGCCGAAGGGACCAGGGCAATTGCCGAGAACGATGCATACCTATGAGAAGGGCATTATCTGGGGCAACGACAACTATCTGATTCAGTCGTCGCTACTGGACGTTGCCGTGGCTACCCACAATGTCGGACGGCGAGGCACGGGCTGCGTGCGCATGGGTGGGCATCAGGAGGGATACACGAGGCCACCGTATCCCGGGAACACGAAGATATACATTGACCAGGAACTCATCAACGGCAAGGGACGGATGATGACCTGGTGGGCGTGCAACAACTTCCAGACGAGCAACAACGCGCAGGGGTTGCGCGAAGCGGTTTTGCGCCGCTCGCAAATCGTCAAGGAGGCGATGCAAGGTGCACGTGGTGCGAGCACAGAGCAGTTGGTCGATGTCATTTACGACGCGACAAGCAAGGGCGGCCTCTTCGTGACGAACATCAACATCTATCCGACAAAACTGCAGGAAGCTGCGCACCTTATGCTGCCCGCAACGCATCCCGGTGAGATGAATCTGACGTCGATGAACGGTGAGCGCCGCATGCGCCTCTCTGAGCGATTCATGGACCCGCCGGGAACCGCAATGCCAGACTGTCTCATCGCTGCGCGTGTCGCCACCACGCTACGCGACATGTATCGCAAGGATGGCAACACGAAGATGGCCTCACGGTTCGATGGTTTCGACTGGAAGACCGAGGAAGACGCTTTCAACGATGGATTCCGTCGTGTCGGTCAACCGGGCGTCGAAAAAATAGATAGCCAGGGGGGTGATACCGGAAACCTGGTTACCTACGAACGCCTCAGGGTGATGGCAAACAACGGGGTGCAACTGCCCGCCAAGGCATGGGAGGGAGGGAAACTGGTCGGCACCGAAATGCTGTACACCGATGGCAAATTCGATACGCCAGACGGCAAGGCGCAGTTCAAGCCATCTCCGTGGCCAGGGCTGCCAAAGCTGATTGCAGACCAGAAAGGGAAATACCGCTTCTGGATTAACAACGGCCGCACGAACGAGGTGTGGCAAACGGTGTATCACGACCAGTACAACGAATTCGTCCGAACCCGAGACCCAATGGCCTATATCGAAATCAACCCGGACGATGCACAGGGCCTCGGAATCGGTGCGGGCGATATCGTCGAGGTCTTCAACGATTTTGGGTCCACGTACGCGATGGCGTATCCGGTCGCCGAACAGAAGCATGACCAGACTTTCATGGTGTTCGGCCACATCAACGGCATTCAGGACAACGTCACGACCACATGGACGGACCGCAACATCATTCCGTACTACAAGGGTACGTGGGCGAACATCCGTCGCGTCGGGTCGATGGAGGATTACAAGCAAACGGTCAGCTTCAAGAGTCGCCGCTATATATAGGCGGCAGCGGTCGGCGCATGGCCGACCGCTCTCTATTTTTCTGGGTCCGCTGCTATCTGCGAGCAGGATTGGTGCTGCGATGAAGGCATTTACGTTGGGGCGAGTCATCCCGCTTGTCGAAGTCAGCGCCGCTGACTCGGCGAAGCGTGATTTCCGTTCGCAAGCCGTCGAGAACCCTGAGCTGCCGATTCGGGACATGCGTCTGCGGCCTTTGCGAGACCTGCGTATTTCAGTCACAGACCGCTGCAACTTCCGTTGTGTCTACTGCATGCCGAAGGAGGTTTTTGGCAAGGACTACACGTTCCTGCCCCGGCGCGAGTTGCTCAGCTTTGAGGAAGTTGAACGTATTGCCCGCGTGTTCGTTGGACTGGGTGTTGAAAAGATTCGACTCACGGGTGGAGAACCACTGCTGCGAAAAGACCTTGAGCATCTTGTCGAGCGGTTGGCCAGATTGCCGACGCCTCGCGGTGAGGACGTCGAGTTGACACTGACGACCAACGGTTCGCTGCTCGGTCGCAAGGCGCAGTCGCTGCGGGACGCGGGACTGAAGCGCATTACAGTCAGTCTCGACTCGATAGACGAGGCTGTATTTCAGCGGATGAACGGCGTTGGTTTTCCGGCCGCGCTTGTGCTCGATGGAATCGATGCGGCGCTGCAGGTCGGCCTCACTCCGCTCAAGGTCAACATGGTGGTCAAGCGTGGCGTGAACGACACGCAGATTCTGCCAATGGCGCGGCACTTCCGGGGGACTGGTGTGGAGGTCCGTTTCATCGAGTTCATGGATGTCGGTACGAGCAACGGCTGGAACATGGAATCGATGGTGCCGTCATCCGAGGTCGTTCGCAGCATTGACGAGGAATTCCCGCTCGAACCAATCGGCCGGGATATGCCCTCCGATACATCGGTTCGATTTCGCTATGCCGATGGTCAAGGAAAAATCAGCGTCATATCGAGCGTCTCACAGCCTTTCTGCGGCGACTGCACGCGACTGCGGTTGTCTGCAGATGGTCGGCTCTTCACTTGTTTGTTCGCTGCTCATGGTTTGGACATACGAACGCCAATGCGAACCGGAGATTCCGACGACGCGCTGTGCCGCCTTGTCGCTAATCTCTGGATGCGGCGAACCGACCGCTATTCGGAGCAGCGCAGCGAACACAGTGCCGAGCACAACCCGCCCAAAGTCGAGATGTCGTTCATCGGGGGTTGATGACGGGCCTATCGCTTCCGCTATCCCTCAGAGAACGGACGTGGTCGTTGCGTCCGCTCACCGCCGGTTCAGTTTCTTTACTTCACGCGATGTCCGTGTTCGTCAACTACCACTTCGCCGTCTTCTTTCGTAAACGGCACCTTCTGTGCTTCAGGGAGGATGTCCAGAACCATCTCAGACGGACGGCACAACCGTACGCCGTGCGGAGTCTCCACGAATGGACGATTGATGAGTATCGGGTGCTCCAGCATGGCATCGAGGAGTTCACCGTCGCTAAGCATTGGGTCGTCCAGGCCAAATTCCGCGTAGGGCGTACCTTTCTGCCGCAACGCCCCGCGCACGCTAAGTCCGGACCTGTCGATAAGCTCTATCAGCCGTTCACGGGTTGGCGGAGTCTTCAGGTATTCGATGACGGTCGGTTCGATTCCGGCATTGCGAATCATGGCCAACGTGTTTCGCGAAGTGCCGCAGTCCGGGTTGTGGTAAATCGTGACGCTCATGGAGTCGAGTCCTCAAGAGAAGTTAAATATTGGTCAATCTGGGATGCCGCCGACCTCGCTGAGCGCATCACCCCAATGAGCGTCGCGGATGCGAAACCACACCATTCGCCGTATCCGACCAGCCAGAGCCTCGGCTCAACCACCGCGCGCCCGCCGACTACGTCGACGCGGCCTGCGTCGTTAAGAACGTGTAGCGGCCGTAGATGTTCGAGTGCTGGCCGGAAGCCGGTGCACCAGATAACGGCATCGACGTGCGCGTGAGAGCCATCCTTCCACACGACGCCGTCGACCGTGAAATGCGAGAACGGGTGCACAGAATCCAGCACTCCTCGCTCACGTGCGTCGCGCACGGGCGGCACCATCACCACGTCGCCCAGACCGCCAGTCGGCGCCGGGTCCGGTAGACCTTCAGCGCGAGCTTTCCATCGTTCGGTTGCACGTTCGAAGAGCACCCGCCCATCAACCTCGTCCGGCAAGAATGTAGGCTCTTCCAACGTAACCCATGTCGTGTGACAAACCCGCGACAGCTCGGCGAGTATCTGTGCTCCTGAGTTGCCTCCGCCTACAACCAGAACGTCCTTTCCGTGGAATATTTCCGGGCGGCGGTAGTGTGCGGAGTGCAACTGCTCGCCTTCGAAGCTGGCTTGTCCTGGGTAGTCTGGAATGTATGGCCGGCCCCACGTGCCGGTGGCGCTGACGACCGCCTTTGCGAGCCATTCGCCGTGGTCCGTCGATACAAGGAGTCCGGTTTCACGACGCGACACCGACGCGACGTCCACAGGTCGGCGGACTGGAATTTCGTAGCGCTTCTCGTATTCTGCGAGATAGCGAATGACATTGTCGCGCGACGGATATTGCTCCGATGTGGCCGGCATCAACCAGCCGGGAAGTGAGCTCCACTGGGCAGGCGAAAAGAGGCGAAGCGAGTCCCAGGTATGCTGCCACGCTCCGCCGGGCGCCGGCTGGTCATCAAGCACGACGTAGCCGAGACCAGCGCGGCGCAGGAAATAGGCAACAGCCAGTGCGGATTGACCGCCGCCGATAACGGCGACATCGATTGGAATTGCCGTTGGCGCGTTGCTGTTAGACATAGCGAATCGGGTAGGTAATACTTCGATAATACTAGATAGGTTGTATTCGATGCGAGTCTGCAAGGTGTGCAGTGACTTCTGAGCTGTCGAAGATTACCAGGGGGGCTCGGCCCGTCCTCCGCTCCTCTGCAAACACGCATAGAGCGTGCGCTAGAGCTTTTCCGTGGCATGGGCGCCATGCCACACACCGAACATGAGGTTGGGTGTCCATCAACGAGTTTCTCGCAGGCTATGGTGCGGCACAGGCGATGCCCGGGCCCCTTTACGTTCGCTGCATTCCTAGGTGCAGTCGGTACAGGCGTGCCGTCGGGACCCGCCGGCGCGGCACTCGCCACTTTAGCCGTTTTCCTGCCATCGTTTTTGTTGGTTGGCGCCGCGTTGCCCCTGTGGGGAAAACTCCGCGCGTTCGCCCCGATGCGCCGGGCGATGGCTGGAATCAACGCAGCAGTGGTCGGTATCCTGCTTGCGGCGCTTTACGACCCGGTGTGGACCAGCGCGGTGCATAGCGCCACTGATTTCTGCGTTGGTGCGCTTGCGCTCTTTCTGCTCACGTGGTGGCGTCTGCCGTCCTGGGCGGTTGTCCTCATCACTGCGGCTGTTACATGGGGTGGTTACGTGAAGTTCAGGCATGCTTTTTCCCCATCCGGGTTACCTTAAGCAGGTGCAACGATGGCCTCGGTCGTGCTGAATTCAACCATCACGTGTCCGGCGTGCGGGCATAGAAAAGACGAGTCGATGCCTACCGACGCCTGCGTGTGGTTTTACGAATGCGAACAGTGCAAAACAGTGCTCAGGCCGAAACGCGGGGATTGCTGCGTGTACTGCTCGTACGCCACCAATAAGTGCCCGACGATGCAACAGTCTGGCTCTTGCTGTGCGGGTTAAGGCTTTAGAGACGGCCGGCCCGAATCAATGTCTGGCTATGGCAGATGTCCGGGAAGTCCGCCTGCGTGCGTGTGATACCTCACGCGTGTCGAATTCTCTGACTAGGGCCGAATGAACAGTGGTCGGAAGAATAACCACGCCGTCATTGTTCAGAAAGCTTGATGTTGTTTTCGCCGGAATTGCACGGAGCGTTCAACGAGCATTTCAGCTCAGTACTGTTGTCCACGCTCAACTTTTAACTTCGATGCTGGCGCCACATTGTCACCATGCGCCAGCTTCGCCGGCTCCGTGGGGCTGGGCGTTTGTCCTTCACTCCTGCGTGAGGCCGACAAAAACCATCTGAAAATACGACGGGTATCTATCGAGTACGGTGCGAAGTGCGGCTGGGTTACTGCGAGCATAAGTAATAACAGCACCTCGAGAAGGGTGGACCCCAACAAACACGCGTAGCAAATCTTGCGTAAGCATCCTATCTGCGAAACCCGCCTCTTGAATGGCCACAGCCAATGCGTCTGGAAGGCCGTACTTTAGCCCGCTTTGAAGGTATGCGGTCCATAAGCGACGCACTTGTGTAGAAATCGCTGCACTCTGATGCTACGTGTCCACGTGGACACTTAGGCATTTGCACCGATGACAGAAGAAAATGATTTGCGAAGCCGTTTGGTG
>Ga0153932_1000084_pt1 | contig 56490 bp, 47 predicted proteins | sample TSNJ016MetaG_FD_102273 | JGI IMG/M metagenome (GOLD analysis project Ga0153932, IMG submission 102273) | Attine ant fungus gardens microbial communities from New Jersey, USA - TSNJ016 MetaG | ecosystem: Host-associated > Fungi > Mycelium > Unclassified | place: USA: New Jersey, Wharton State... | reverse complement strand
TGGCCAAGCAGGCGGACAAGATCGCCCACCTGCAGAAATTCATCGACCGTTTCAAGGCCACGGCCTCGAAGGCGAAGCAGGCGCAGAGCCGGGTCAAGGCGCTCGAACGCATGGAAAAGATCGCCCCCGTGCTTGCCGATGCGGAGTTCACCTTCGAGTTCAAGGAGCCGCTCAACGTCCCGAACCCGCTGTTGTCGATGCTGGACGCAAGCTTCGGCTATCCGGCGCCAAGCGACGCAGCGCCGGGCACGCCGCCGACGGTCATCGTGCGAGGCATCAACCGGTCCGTGCTGGCCGGGCAGCGCATCGGCATTCTCGGTGCAAACGGCCAGGGCAAGTCCACGCTGGTGAAAACGGTGGCGCACGAACTGGCGCCTATTGCGGGCGAAATCAGCGAAGGCAAGGGCCTAAACATCGGGTACTTCGCTCAGCAGGAGCTCGACGTGCTGCGTCCTCTCGACACGCCGCTGGAACACATGATCCGCCTCGCCAAGGACACGCCGGCCAACATGCGTGCCCCTGGCCAGAGTGGCACCGAACAATCGCTTCGCACCTTCCTCGGCACCTTCAGCTTCAGCGGCGACATGGTCCATCAGGCAGTCGGCACGATGAGCGGCGGCGAAAAGGCGCGGCTCGTGTTGTGCATGATCGTGTGGCAGCGTCCCAACCTCCTGCTGCTCGACGAACCTACCAACCACCTCGACCTGGCCACACGCGAAGCGCTGGGCATGGCACTCAACGAATTCGAAGGCACGGTGCTGCTGGTCAGTCACGACCGGTCCCTGCTGCGCGCAGTATGTGACGAGTTCTGGCTCGTCACCAAGGGTGGCGTCGAGCCGTTTGACGGCGATCTGGACGATTACCAGCAGTTCCTGCGCGACGAAGCGCGTCGCATGCGCGAGCAGACTGCCGGGGAGCAGAAGGTCATCGCCTGAGTTGAATGCTGGGCGGTTCCGCATGGCTTGAGCTGCCCTGCCGGTGATGAGGGGTTTCTTCCTATGTTTAGGATGCGATGGTCACTGTTGTGGCAGTGTCAAAAGTATCGACCCGCTTTGTAAAGCATGCTTGTAGGCATGCGCTCTAAAGCGTTAAAGAATGATACGGCCCGCGGCTTTCATCTGCAGAGAGCCTAGTCGAAGATCCACGCTTCAAGCTCTGAGCGTGATTCGTATCGCGGAGCTTCCAGCCAGGCGACCAGATCGGCGTGCAGCCGATTGCAGGTACGCTCGTCGAGGTCAAACTTGGCGTGCAGGAACCCGCTCCCGTCGTCGCCGATCTCAGCGCCTTTCGCCCATTGACCGTCCCAAAATACGACAGTGCGCTCGTTGAGTTCCGCCGTCGTACAACGAGGCATGCTTCGAAGCAACGTTGCCAGATGCGCCTGAAAGGCCACACAACCCATGTCCATGACCGGGCTCCAAGAATAAGATTTTTAAAGATGTGGGCTCTGATAGCAAGCAGCGTGCCGATTGTTTGCGATCTGGTCCTGCTTGATAACTAAATCAACGAAGCCAAATCACGGATTGTCGTCCCAACGTTCCAGGACACCGCAGCGCGACCGACTCTTAATCCAACTGAAGGAACAAGGACACGACGATCCGGGAAACCTTTGACTCGGGTCCTTGACTCGGGTCCTGTGGGCCCGCACTCAAGTCGTTTGCCAGCTTACAGTGAAGAAAACATTCTGGATTACTTATCAATATCAACATGACATCTCGTGGGGCCAGGCACGATCGTATGTCGGTTCATTGCAGCACGACTGGGTTCCTGCTTCGTGCGCGTGAGTTGTAAGGAACTAGTTTGGGACGCGTTGCGAGCGATAGCCATCGATTATCAAAGCCATTGCAGTAAATACATTCTTTTATTCATTGCGGTATCGTATATTTTCGGCTGTGGCAAGCAGTCCGGCAACCCGCAACCGGGCCAGCGAGGCGGATTGCGTCGCTGAACAAAACCGTACTTGTCATGTATTCAATCGTAGAAACCCCATAAATGCCGGGCAAGCAGATTTTGAACGCTATTACGCAACTATCCGGCAATTTGATTTCCATGCCGGACGCGAAGCCGAACACCTGCCGGGCAAATCCCTATAGGAGATAAGGCATGTCAACCGAAGCAAAGTGCCCAATCAACCACGCAGCCGGCGGCGGCACAACGAACCGCGACTGGTGGCCGAAGCAACTGCGGCTGGACTTGCTCAGCCAGCACTCGGGGAAAGCAAATCCTCTCGGTAAGGACTTCGATTACGCCGAGGCGTTCAAAAGCCTTGATCTATCCGCGGTGAAGAAGGATCTCGCCGCATTGATGACGGATTCGCAGGACTGGTGGCCGGCGGACTTTGGTCACTATGGCCCATTGTTCATTCGCATGGCGTGGCATAGCGCAGGTACCTATCGCATCGCCGACGGCCGGGGCGGAGCCGGGCGAGGCCAGCAGCGGTTCGCGCCGCTCAACAGTTGGCCCGACAACGTCAGCCTCGACAAGGCCCGGCGTCTGCTTTGGCCAATCAAGCAGAAGTACGGTCAGAAGATTTCCTGGGCGGACTTGTTGATCCTGACCGGCAATGTTGCGCTTGAAACCATGGGCTTCAAGACTCTCGGATTTGCGGGTGGCCGCGAGGACACATGGGAACCGGACCAGGATGTTTACTGGGGAAATGAAAAGACGTGGCTTGGCGGCGATGTCCGCTATGGCAAGGGCGCGGCAGGCAATGACAAGGATGGCGGCGTGCTCGTGGCAGACGAACAAAAGCACGGCGAGGAAAAGAGCCGTACCGACAACGACCGCATTCTCGAGAATCCACTCGGCGCAGTGCAAATGGGTTTGATTTACGTCAATCCGGAAGGGCCGGACGGCAATCCTGATCCACTTGCGGCCGCGCATGATATCCGCGAGACGTTTGCACGCATGGCGATGAACGACGAGGAAACCGTCGCGCTGATCGCAGGCGGACATACGTTCGGCAAGACGCACGGCGCAGGTCCTGCCGACAATGTCGGTCCCGAACCCGAGGCCGCCGAACTCGAAAACCAGGGCCTTGGCTGGAAGAACAAGTTTGGCACCGGAAAGGGCGGCGACACGATCACGAGCGGTCTGGAGGTGACCTGGACCAGCACGCCTACCCAGTGGGGCAACGGGTTTTTCGAGAATCTGTTTGGTCATGAATGGGAGCTGACCAAGAGTCCCGCCGGCGCAAATCAATGGGTTGCAAAGGGCGCGGATGCGACGATTCCCCACGCGCATGATCCGTCGAAGAAGTTGGCGCCCACCATGCTCACTACCGACCTGGCGCTGCGCTTCGACCCGGAATACGAAAAGATTTCGCGCAATTTCCTGCAAAATCCCGACCAGCTTGCCGATGCCTTCGCGCACGCGTGGTTTAAATTGACGCACCGCGACATGGGTCCGCGGCTCCGGTACCTCGGGCCGGAAGTCCCTGGCGAAGAGCTGATCTGGCAAGACCCAATCCCGGCAGTCGATCACACTTTGATCGACGAGCAGGACATTGCTTCTCTAAAGGAAAAAATCGCGGCATCGGGGCTTTCCGTGTCGCAGCTTGTCTCGACTGCGTGGGCATCGGCGTCGACATTTCGTGGCTCGGACAAGCGCGGCGGCGCGAATGGCGCGCGCATCCGGCTGGCTCCGCAGAAGGACTGGGCGGTCAATCAGCCCGCTGAACTGGCAAAGGTCCTGCAGATTCTCGAAGGCATTCAGAGCGGCTTCAACGGTGCGGCCACCGGCGGCAAGAAGGTGTCGATAGCGGACCTGATCGTGCTGGGCGGCAGTGTGGGCATCGAACAGGCGGCGAAGGGCGCGGGACGCGAGGTCAGCGTGCCTTTTACACCAGGTCGTATGGACGCTTCGCAAGAGAAGACCGATGTGATCTCGGTATCGGCTTTGGAACCGCTCGCCGATGGTTTTCGCAACTACGAGAAAGCGAAGTTTGGCGTTCCGGCCGAAGCGCTGTTGATCGATCGTGCGCAGTTGCTCACGCTGACAGCACCTGAAATGACTGCGCTGATTGGCGGCTTGCGCGTTCTGAACGTGAATGCTGGCAAGAGCAAGCATGGCGTGTTCACTGATCGTCCGGAAACGCTCACCAATGACTTCTTTCGCAACTTGCTCAGCACGGACACGGAATGGAAGGCGCTAGCAGCAGATCGTGATGTGTTCGAAGGACGGGATCGCAAGAGCGGCGAGGTGAAATGGACGGGCAGCCGCATCGATCTGGTATTCGGCGCGCACGCTCAACTGCGAGCGCTGGCCGAAGTGTATGCAAGCGAAGATGGGAACGAGAAGTTCGTTCACGATTTCATCGGTGCATGGGTCAAGGTGATGAACCTGGACCGATTCGATGTTGTTACTGCCGGTTGATCCTTGACTGAAGGCAGGCAGTACGGCTCCGGGATTTACCGGAGCCGTACTGGTTTGCCGGAGCAGGCCTGCAACCGTCGTCTGCCTCCCCGAAGTTCGACGACCTTGATCAAAAAATAACGTACACCTTGCGCATCGCTTCTTCGACTTCCCACAGACCCTCTGTGTTGGCTTCGAAGAACAGGGTGTCGCCGCTGGCAAAGTGGATGGTGTCTTCGCCGTCTGCCGTGAAACGTCCGCGGCCGGCGAGAAAGTGCATGACCTCCGCTTGCTTGACCGAGCGCCTGTAGGTGCCCGCCGAACATTCGAAAATGCCGGTGTCGATGGCTTCACTGCCTTTGATTACCGTCTGCAAACCGGAAACCTGTATGGGCGCGGTGCCCGGCAAACCTGCAGTTCCCCAGTCTTCGAGGCCTTTGGCATTGACGCTTTGTTTGATCTGCTGGACCTTCACTGATGCCCCTCTGAATTCGTTCTGCCGCAATTGATTGAAACGTAAGGAATCAAACCGGACTGACGGTTCGCTCGATCTTGCCGAGCCGCACCACGGTCACACCCGGAAGCAATTGCCTGAGCGACGGCATGACAAGTACGCAATCGTCGTACGGCGTAAGGACGGGTTGTCCGTTGGACCACGCAATCACGCTGCCTGCCTTCGGAAACACTTCGAGCCCGGTGTACGCATTCGCAAAGCGAAAATCCATGCTGTCGGCGACGACGGGCTGCGTCACGCGAACCACATTCATCTCGCTTGGCGACGGCTGGAGCCAGCCCTCTGGAAGGTCACTTTCGTCGACCACACCTGAGTGCTGCAGAAAACGCGCGGTGGTATCGCGGGCGACCGTTACCGCGCTCGCTTCCCAGTGCTGACCGCATTCAATCAACAATGCGTTCTTCGCGCTGCCGGCGTCGCCGAATTCGCCATAGTCACGCATCCTGCGGCCCTGGGGATGACCTTCATCCACGATCACGGTGGCCGGCGTCCCGATTGCAAGCGCAAGTTCGATGCCTTTTTCCAGCGGCCCCGAAACGATCAGCGGCCGGCTCTTCTCGTGCATTGAATGCAAGTCGAGCAGCAAGTCGACAGTGTCGATGACCGGGCGCATTTCGCGGGCGCGTGCGAGTTCGCTCGACGTGCGCGCGGTATTGTCGAGCACGGCCTCCGTCCAGACGCGATTGAAGTCCTGGTCGACAAAACGGGCGGCGTCGGGCATTTCCGGATCGAAGCGTTCGTAGGCCGCGATGTTCGCAAAAGCAAGCGTCAGGCGGCCGCGACGCGGGCGCAGCCCGGCGCGCAGCAACGCATCCACCACGATCGCGCCGCAGACTTCATTGCCATGCGTCAGCGCGTTGATCATCACGTGCGGCCCGGCCATGCCGGAATCGAACGTATGCACATACGGCACGCCGCAAGCCGACGCCTCGTGCGGCGAGAGAACGGGGAACGTGACTTCGATTGGATAGTTGGCGGCGGCGCTCATGCAAGATTCCCCTGGCAGATGTACTTGATCGACAAATAATCGTCGAGACCATATTTGGATCCTTCGCGGCCATAGCCCGATTCCTTGACGCCGCCGAACGGCGCGGCTTCGCTCGCCAGCGCGCCTTCGTTCACACCGACAATGCCGGTTTCGAGCGCGCGCGAAACGCGGTCGATACGCTTCGGGCTTTCGCTATAGAAATACGATGCAAGCCCGAAGGGGGTATCGTTGGCGGCAAGAATCGCTTCTTCCTCGGTCTCGAACTTGAACATGGCGACGACCGGTCCGAAGGTTTCTTCACGGCACAGGAGCATGTCGTGGTTGGCGTCGGCGAGTACGGTGGGGGCGTAGTAATTCGGACCGAGCTCCGCCAACTGTCTGCCGCCCGCAAGCACACGGGCGCCGTGCTCGACGGCGTCATCCACGTGACGTGCGATCTTGTCGAGCGCGCGCGCGTTGATCATCGGGCCGATCTGGGCGGCCGCGTCGGTCGCGGGCGCAACCTTGAGCGCGGCGACGCGACGGCTCAGCATCTCGCCGAATCGTTCATACACGCCGGCTTGCACGTAGACGCGGTTCGGGCATACGCAGGTCTGGCCGCCGTTGCGAAATTTCGATACCAGCATGCCGTCGACGGCTGCCTCGAGATCGGCGTCATCGAAGACGATGAACGGCGCGTTGCCGCCAAGTTCCAGCGACAGTTTCTTGAGCGTGCCGGCGGATTCGCGCGCCAGATATTTGCCAACCGGTGTCGAGCCCGTGAAGGTGATCTTGCGCACGCGCGGGTCTTCCAGCCAGTCCGCGACGGCGGCGATCGCATGTTCGCGCGATGCCGTGATCAGGTTCAGCGCGCCCGCGGGCACGCCGGCTTCGTGCGCAAGCAGTACCAGTGCCGAGGCCGTCAGCGGTGTATCTTCGGCGGGTTTTGCGACGACGGTGCAACCGGCCGCGAGTGCCGGCGCAATCTTGCGCGCGATCATTGCAAGCGGGAAATTCCATGGTGTGATGGCGGCGACCACGCCAATGGGTTCGCGGATCGCCGTCATGCGCTTGCCGCGTTGCTGCTGCGGAATGATGTCGCCGTAAATGCGCGTGGCTTCGTCGGCGAACCAGCTCACATAAGACGCGCCATAAGCGACTTCGCCTTTGCCTTCGGCGAGCGGCTTGCCCTGTTCAAGCGAGATCAGTGCGCCAAGCGAATCCTGGTTCGCCATGATCAAAGCGGCCCATTTGTGGAGGATCACTGAACGTTCCTTTGGCAGCCGGTCGCGCCACGCGGGCAGCGCGCGTGCGGCGGCATCGGTTGCGGCGCGCGCGTCGGCGGGACCGCTGTCGGCGACTTGTGCAATGGATTCGCCTGTAGCCGGGTTCGAGACGCTGAAGCGGGCGTGATCGGCGGCCTCGAGCCATTTGCCATCGACAAAGTTACCCGACTGGATCAATTCTTTCAGTTCGTATTGGCGGTTCATGTTTCCCTCCGGATTCGCGCGGCCCGCGCAGTCGTGCGCGTGGCCGGCATCGGTAATGTTCGGGGTGAATAGCGTTGCCTGCATCTTGTCGATGCAACCGGTCGACGAATATCAGTCGTGGTTCTGCGAAAACAGGGATTCGAGCGGGTAATGGGTCTTGACGAACGGCGATTTGATGATCACGAAGCTGAAGTATTTTTCGATACCGATATTGCGTTCGAGCAAACCTTCGATGATGCTTTGATAGTGGCTGACGCTGCGGGTGACGAACTTGAGCAGGTAATCGTAGCCGCCGCTTGCAAGATGACATTCCACGATTTCATCCACGTCGCGAATGGCGTCCACGAACTTGATGAAGTCTTCCCGGCGATGATCCGCCAGCGTCACTTCAGTGAACACGATCTGCACGTCGCCGAGCTTTTCGAGCTGGATCTGCGCGCCGTAACCGACGATATACCCCGCTTTTTCCAGCCTCTTTACCCGGATGAGGCAGGGGCTGGACGAAAGCCCCACAGCGTCCGCAAGCTCGACGTTCGTTATGCGGCCTTTCTTTTGCAACTGCGAAAGAATGCGCAAGTCTATGCGGTCGAGTTTGCAGTCGCTGCTCATGATGGGTGTGGCTCCGGCGGGAAGATTGTCGTGAGAAGCGAGACGATCTTATCACGCAGATTTGCGGCAAAACGGTTCCGCCATCAGGCTGTGACCGCTGGTTGGGTCTTCAATGCGGCGCGCACATCGGCTTCGTTGAGCACGTCGTCGAGTGTCTTTGCAAGGCGCTCGAACATCTGGTCGAAATCGCTGTCCGTGAAGCTCAATGCGGGCGCAAAGCCGAGAATGTTGTCGCCGAAAGCGCGGAAGACAAGCCGGTTTCTGTATGCCGCGGCAGCAATCCGTTCCGAAAGTTTCAGCGATGCATCGAAACCTTGTCGCGTGGTTTTATCGGAGACGAGTTCCAGCGCGCCAAGCAACCCGCGATGGCGCGAGTCGCCCACGAGCGGATGATCGAGCAGCGCGTCGAGGCCCGCCGCGAAACGCGGACCATGCGCCACGCCGTTCGCGAGCACGCCGCCTTCGTGATACAGGCGCAGCACTTCCAGACCGATCGCCGCGCTCACCGGATGCGCGGAATACGTGTGTCCATGTCCGACGATCGCGCTCGCGTCGCCGTCGGCGATTCCCTGATACACGGCGTCGGACATCAGCACGGCGCCCATTGGCGCATAGCCTGAGGTCAGGCCCTTTGCAACGGTCATCAGGTCCGGTTGCACGTCCTCGGCCTGGCACGCGAACAGCGGGCCGGTGCGGCCGAAACCGGTGATGACTTCATCGGCGACAAAGAGGATATCGAGCTTGCGGCACGCTTCGCGCATGGCTTTCAGCCAGCCGGCCGGCGGCACGATCACGCCGCCCGATCCCTGGATCGGCTCGCAGAAAAACGCGGCTACGTTGTCGGCGCCGATCTCGGCAACCTTGGCTTCGAGCGCGGCGACGGATGCGGCGATCAGCGCGGCGTCATCGGGGAAATCGTTGCGGTACGCATAGGGCGAAGGAAGATGATGCTGGGTCGGCAGCGGCAGGTCGAAGTTGCGATGAAACGCGGGCAACGCCGTCAGGCCCGCGCCGACAGAAGACGACCCGTGGTACCCGCGATGCAGTGCAATGATGTGCTTCTTGGCCGGCCTGCCGGTTGCGTTGAAGTAATGTGTGATGAAACGGATTGCGGAATCGACTGCATCCGAGCCGCCGAGCGTGAAATACACATGCTGCAGGGATTCCGGCGACACTTCGACCAGCTTCTGCGCCAGTTCGATCGCAGGGGCCGAGCCGAAGTGAAAGTAGCTCGTGGCGTAGGGCAGGCGGCTCATCTGTTCGGTCGCCACCTTGACGATACTTTCCTGTCCGTAGCCAACGTTCACGCACCAGAGGCCGGAGAAGCAGTCGAGCAGTTCGTTGCCGTCGGCATCGCGCAGGTAGGCACCCTTTGCGGACTCGAGCACGGTGACGCCGCGGGCTTCATGTGCGCGGTAGTTGATGACCGGATGAATCAGATGCTTGCGGTCGGCTTCAATGAGCGATTTGATCGACATGGTTTTCTCGGACGCTGGATGGGCTGTTGACTGCTCCAATATTACTCATGGACAGCCATTGCCTGACGCGTTAAAAAATTCCCCAAAGCACGCGGATGTCGCGTTTTGCAAGCTCTGCGCAGCATATTCTGCGGCGCGGGCCTTCGAGGTGCGTTTGAGGTGCGCTTGGTGAGCTGTCTTGGTGAACTGTCTTAGGCGAGCTGTCTGGCCGGTCAATAACCCCGGCTGCGATCGACCTGCCCGATCAGCGGCAGGCCTCGTTCGTGGCGCCGCAAATTCTCGAGGACGGTCTCGACCGCGCCTTCGGGACGCGTCGCGCTGGCAATGTGCGGCGTGATCCGCACGCGCGGGTGCGTCCATAGCGCATGACCGGCGGGAAGCGGCTCGGGGTCGGTCACATCGAGGATCGCGGTGTCGAGCTGGCCGCTCTCTAGTGCGGCGAGCAGATCTTCCTGGTTCAGGTGCGGGCCGCGGCCGGTTTGGATCAGCGATGCCCCTCGCGGCAGCTTGTTGAAAAGTGCTGCGTCGAGCATGCCTTGGGTTTCCTGCGTGAGCGGCAGCAGGCAGACGAGGATATCCGTGCGGGCAAGGAATGCATCGAGTGCGGCGGCGCCTGCATGACATTGCACGCCCTCGATCTGTCCGCCGGAGCGGCTCCAGCCCGCGCAATCGAAGCCGAACAGCCGCAGCCGCTCGAGGACGGCTGTCCCGAGCATGCCAAGACCCAGGACACCGATTCGCCTCGACGATGCCGGCCGGACGTGCCGTGCCTTCCACTCCTGCCGGGCCTGCTGCGCGGCGTAAGCCGCAACGTCGCGATGAATCGTCAGCACGGCTTGCGTGACATATTCGACCATGCCTTGCGCGATGCCCGGCTCGATCATGCGCACCACGGGAATATGCTCAGGCACGCGCGAGAGATCGAACTGATCGACGCCCGCGCCCACCGAGAAGATGACCTCGAGGTTGGGCAGGGCTTCCAGCGGATTGTCGGGCGGCTGCCACGCGGCCAGGTATCTGATCGCCGCCGGATCGCCGACATCGGGCCATAGATGAAACGCAATGTCCGGCGCTTGCTGCGCGAAGAGCGCGCCCCACTGGGCGCCCCGAACGGGATCGGCTTTGTAGAGGAAGGCCATGGGGAGTTACAGCATTGCCTGATTGATGATCGCGAACTGGCGGCAATCGTCGTCCGGGTTGTCGCGACCGGTCGCGGCGGGCGCGTTCAGCACCATTTTCATCACGCTATCTACGCGCGGCAGTCCGAGGCCGTCGAGCCATTCGGTCAGGCCACATTCGGCGGGTGTATCGATACGAATGAACATGCCCTCGTTCAACGACAGCCAATGGCTGATCAATGCCTTCGCGCGCACGGGATCGGAACCGGGCGCGACCACCGGGCCGATAGCGAAACCGCGTCCGAACCGGCGAAATAGCGAGAAGCCGATCAGTTCGCCGTCGCGGTCGAGACCGATGCCGTCGGCGTTTGCGAGCAGCGCCGGCAATGTCTGCGTGCGGTCGAGCCCGCATGCGCGGGACGCCAGATCTATGAGACGGGCGGTATCGTTCGTACCCAGCGGCCGCAGCCTTTCCCCCGACGGCAACGCCATCAGCGGCGGCTGGAACGCCGTTCCCTGATGCTGGTCGAGCGTCCCGACCGCGCGAAAGCCAAGTTTCTCGTAAAGCGGCTGGCCGGCGAGCGTGGCGTGCAAAAACGTCACGCGGCCTTCGAGTGCTTCGAGCACGCTTTCCATGAGCTTGCGCCCGATCCCGAGACCTTGCCGCGCCGGCGACACGATCACCATGCCAAGCGATGCCCGGTCGTCGCCATATGTCCAGTACAACGCCGTGCCCACGACCTCTCCGGCTTCAATGGCAACGAACCCGGCGCCGGCCTGCGCCACGAACTGCCAGTCTTCCGCGCGATGCGGCCATTTCAGCTCGACCGTGAGGGCATGCGCGGCGGCAATATCTTCGTCTGTGAAAGGTCTATATGCAACTTGGTCGGACACATGGCCTCCGTGAATGGCTTCGGACTACACGCGCTTACTCTGGCATTCGTCACGGCGCGTGAATAGGACGATCTTTTCGTCGCGTCCTTTGCGAACGCAAGCAGGACGCAACCAGGCACTTTCGATGCAAATTGCACGGTCTGCGTCCTCATAACGCGTGGTTTGTGCTGAACGCGGATTTTTGTCGGTGAGATGTGCGGTGCTGGCGGCACTACGATTGAAGTGATTCCAGAGACCCTTCTTTCTCGAGGATATTGCAATGGACCAGTTCGATCCCGCCCGCGTTGCCGTGCGCACCGGGCATTTCATAGGCGGCGACTATGTGGACGAAGGCGGGCGCCGGATCGACGTCGCACGGCCCTCGGACGGCGTGATGTACGCGTCGGTGCCGGTGGCCGATGCAGCCATGATCGACCGTGCCGTGGAAGACGCATGGCGTGCTTTCAAGACGAGTGGCTGGGCCAGCATGGCGCCGCGCGAGCGGGCCAAGATCCTGCGTCGCTTCGCCGACCTGGTCGCAGCGGACGTGGAAACGCTCGCGCCACTCGAATCCCTCGGCTCGACCCGCCCGATCCGCGACGCCAGCAACTGGGACGTCCCGTTCACCGCAGAGGGCATCCGGTTCTACGCGGAATTCGCCGACAAGCTCGGCGGCGATGTGGCGGCGACAGATCACGATCATCTCGGCATGACCATCGCCGAACCGTACGGCGTGATCGGCGCCATTGCGCCGTGGAATTTTCCGCTCGTGATGGCGTCGTGGAAGATCGCGCCGGCGCTCGCGGCGGGCAACGCGGTCGTGCTGAAACCCTCGGAGATGACGCCGTTCTCGGTGCTTCGCCTGGCCGAGCTGGCTGTGCTGGCGGGCGTTCCGAAGGGAATTTTCAATGTGGTCCAGGGCGACGGCCGCACGACCGGGGACGCGCTCGTGCGGCACCCGAAGATATCGAAGGTCACGTTCACGGGTTCCACGCGGACCGGGGCAGCGATCATGGCCGCGTGCGCCGGGTCGGGCACCAAGCCCGTGACGCTGGAACTCGGCGGCAAGAGCCCGCAGATCGTGTTTGCCGATGCCCCCCATCTCGACGATGTCGCGCGCCGGATTGCGGGTGCGATCTCGGGCAATGCGGGGCAGGTCTGCGTTGCGGGCTCGCGCCTGCTGGTCGAGCGCGCGCTTGCCGAACCGCTTGCCGAGCGGATCCAGAAAGTTTTCTCCGAGCTGAAGGCGGGTCACACCTGGAGCGCCGGCACGACGCTCGCGCCGATCATCTCGGAACCGCAGACGGCGCGCATCGAATCGATTGTCGGACGCACGGTTGCTGCGGGCGCCACGCTTCAATGCGGCGGGACGCGCGAAGGCGCGTCTTATCGGCCAACCTTGCTCACGGATGTCACGTCGTCGTCGGAAGCCGTGCGCGAGGAAATCTTCGGTCCGGTGCTGACGCTGCAGACATTCGACACGGAAGCCGAAGCGCTGGAACTTGCGCAGCACCCCGAATATGGTCTCGCCGCCGGCGTGCACACGGCGGACCTCGGCCGTGCGCTGCGCTTCGTGCGAGGTCTGGAAGCGGGCACGGTGTGGGTGAACCGTTATGGCCGGAGCGCGGATTTCATGATCCCGACCGGCGGCTACAAGCGCTCGGGGATCGGCAAGGATCTCGGACGCCAGGCTTACGAAGCCAATCTGCGCTTCAAGAGCGTGCTGATCGATCTGCGCCAGTAACGCGAGACGCAAGGCCCGGTGTCCGCGGGTGAAGCCCGATGCCGAGGCAGTCTTTCGAAACAACGCCGCAGACTCTGCTGTCGCAATACCTCAAAAACGCATCTTTGTATTTTTGGCGCGCCCGAATGAAGAAACATCTATGTTTTTGCGCTGGTTAAATTCTTATCAGGGCAGCACCGGAGCGCAACGCTGGAGATGGACCGCGCGGTCCGCTGAATTCACCACTTAGTTAATTTTCACGACAGGACCATGAACATGATCGACTTCGAACCCAAATACATCACCTTCGATTGCTACGGCACCCTGACCAAGTTTCATCTGGCCGACATGACCCGTGAAATGTACGGCGACGTGCTCAAGGGCGAAGACATGGATCGCTTGATTGCGTTCTTTTCCGGGTATCGGCGGGACGAAGTGCTGGGCGCGTGGAAGCCGTATCGCGATGTGATCGTGAATGCGTTCAGACGTGCATGCGAGCGCATGAACGTGGCGTTCGACGAAGCCAAGGCTGAAGCGTTCTACACCGCCGTGCCGACCTGGGGTCCGCATCCGGATGTTCCCGAAGGCCTGTCGCGCCTCGCGAAGAAGTACAAGCTCGTCATTCTCTCGAACGCGTCGAACGACCAGATCCAGAGCAACGTCGACAAGCTCGGCGCGCCGTTTCACGCCGTGTTCACAGCCGAGCAGGCGCAGTCGTACAAGCCGCGCATGCCGGGCTTCGAGTACATGTTCAAGCAGCTCGGCTGCAACCCCGAAGACGTGCTGCACGTGTCGTCGAGCTTGCGCTACGACCTGATGACCGCGCACGACATGGGCGTGAAGCACAAGGCGTTCGTGAACCGAGGCCACGAGCCGTCGACGCCTTACTACCAGTACACCGAAGTCAAGGACATCCCGGATCTCGCCACGCAACTGGGCCTGTAAAAGGTCTTGAGGATCGCATCGATGAAGCTCGACTCCTACTGGCTCGATACCTCGCCGCCGCTGCGATCGGCAAGCGCGGGTCCGCTCGACGGCCGTGTCGATGTCGCCGTGATCGGTGGGGGCTTCACCGGTCTGTCGGCGGCGCTCGCGCTCGGCAAGCGCGGCGCTTCGGTGGCGGTGCTGGAAGCAGGGCGCATTGGCGGCGGTGCATCAGGGCGCAACGGCGGACAGGTGAACACCGGTGTTGCACAGGATTTCGCGGCGCTGGTCGAGCAGCTTGGCGTGGTCAAGGCCCGCGCCTGCTACCGCGCTTATGCGAGCGCCGTCGATACGGTCGAGCGGCTGATACGCGAAGAAAACATCGATTGCGATTACCTGCCGTCGGGCAAGCTCAAGCTGGCTTCGAAACCGCATCACTTCTCGCATCTGGAAAAGACCGCCGAAGTCATCCGGCGCGAAGTCGATACGAACATCGAGATCATCGGACGCGAGCAGCTACGCTCCGAGATCCAGTCGGACAGTTTCCACGGCGCATTGCTGCAGCGTCATGGTGGCCAGATGCACATGGGCCGATTCACTGTCGGTTTGGCGGATGCCGCCGCGCGATACGGCGCGAAGCTTTATGAAAACGCGGGCGTGAGCGTGATCGAAAAGGACGGCGAGGGCGCCTACCGGATCGTGTCGGCGCGGGGTGAGATCAGGGCAAAACAGGTGCTCGTGGCTACGGGGCCTTCACGACAGGGGCCGTTCAACTGGTACAGGCGCAGGCTCGCGCCGGTTGGATCGTTCATCGTGGTGACGGAGCCGTTGCCGGCGCACTTGATAGCCGAGGTGTTTCCGAATCGCCGCGCCTATACGACCACGCGGCTGATGCACAACTACTTTCGCGTGACACCGGATTCGCGCTTGTTGTTCGGTGGACGCGCGCGTTTCACGGCGTCGGAACGGCCATCGGACGCGAAGAGCGGGCGGATCCTGCAGCAAAACCTTGCCGCGATGTTCCCGGCGCTGGCGCAGGCGCGCATTGATTACTGCTGGGGCGGTCTTGTCGATATCACCGCTGACCGCCTGCCCCGCGCAGGTCAGCACGAAGGCATTTATTTCTCCATGGGTTACAGCGGCCACGGCACGCAGATGTCGACGCACATGGGCCAGGTCATGGCTGATGTGATCGATGGCCGCGAGAGCGCAAATCCATGGCGCGAGTTCGAGTGGCCGGCCATTCCGGGGCACACCGGCAAGCCCTGGTTCCTGCCGCTCGTTGGCACGTATTACCGCATCAAGGACGTGTTCGTCTGAGCCCGCAGGGCACCCCGCTGTTTCCCCCAAATACGCTGTATTCCAGACACTCTCGCGGAGAAGTTCGAATGAACAAGCAACATATGGAACACGCCAATGCCGCGCTCGCATCCGAACTCGAGAACCTGACCCGGCGCGGTGCGTCGCGGCGCGACGTCTTGCGGGCAATGGCCGCGGCGGGCATGGCGACGCTTACCGGCGCAGGGCTTCTCACTGCCAGCAGCGCAGCTCAGGCGCAGGCTGCAGCCAAGCCGCAACAAGGCGGCAAGATACGGGTGGCGACGCAGTCGGCGTCCGCGGCCGACACCCTCGACCCCGCGAAGGGCGCGCTCGGCACGGACTACGTTCGCGCGAACATGTTCTACAACGGCCTGACTGAACTCGACTCCCATCTTGGCGCGACGATGGGGCTCGCCGAATCGCTGGACACCAAGGACGCGACGGTATGGATCGTCAAGTTGCGCACTGGCGTCCAGTTCCACGATGGAAAGTCGCTCGCACCCGCTGACGTGGTCTATTCGCTGATGCGTCACAAGGACCCGGCGACGGCATCGAAGGCCAAGACGCTCGCGGACCAGTTCAAGGAAGTAAAAGCGACAGGTGCGAACGAAGTCACGATCACGCTGGAAGGCGCGAACGCCGATCTGCCGGTGATCCTCGCGGACTCGCATTTCCTCATCATCAAGGACGGCACGACCGACTTCAAGACGGCGATCGGCACGGGTCCTTACAAGGTGAAGGATTTCTCGCCCGGCGTGCGCACGGTCGGTGTAAAGAACGAAAAATACTGGAAACCGGGCCTGCCGCATCTGGACGAGATCGAACTGATCGGTATTGGCGACGAATCCGCCCGCGTGAATGCCTTGCTTTCCGGCGATGTCCAACTGATCAACGCGGTCAGTCCGCGCTCGACCGAGCGCATCAAGACCTCTCCGGGCTTCAAGGTGCTGGAAACGAAAACGGGCCAGTACACCGACCTGATCGTGCGCGACGAAGGCGGAATAACCGGCAACGACGATTTTCGTCGGGGTATGTTCTATCTACTGGATCGCGAGCAGATCAAACGCGCGGTGTTTCGCGGCTTCGGCACGATTGCGAACGACCAGCCAATCGACCCGACGAACAAGTACTACATGGCGGGCATTCCCCAGCGTCCCTACGACCCGGAGAAGGCCAAGTTCTATTTCAAGAAGGCGAAGCTCGGCAGCGATCCGATCCAGATCTTTGCTTCCCCGGCGGCCGAAGGTTCGGTCGAGATGGCGACGCTCATGCAACAGGTCGCGCCGGCAGCGGGCTTGAACCTCCAGGTGACGCGGGTTCCATCCGACGGTTACTGGTCGAATCACTGGATGAAGCATCCGCTCGGCTTTGGCAGCGTGAACGCGCGTCCGAGCGCAGACGTGCTGTTCACACAGTTCTTCAAGTCGGACGCGCCGTGGAACGAAGCCAACTGGAAGAGCCCGAAATTCGACCAGATGCTGGTGGCGGCGCGCGGTGAACCCGACGACGCGAAGCGCAAGAAGATCTACGGCGACATGCAGGTGCTGGTGCATGAAACAGGCGGCATCGGCATTCCGATGTTCCAGAGTTCGCTCGATGCCTACACGAGCAAGCTGCAGGGACTCGGATCGATTCCGCTCGCAGGCCTGATGGGTTTCGCGTTCGCGGAGCATGTCTGGCTCACGAGCTGAGCGCGGGCCGTCGGCTAGCCGTTGTCAGGCCGTTCGGCCAGGTATCAGGTGTTGCGCGCGCCGCGTACTGCGAGCGCGCGGTCTCAACGAAGGAGGCGAATCCATGCAAGCTCACGCGCAAAGACTCATCGCCGCGCGCCTCGGCATTGCGCTGCTCACGTTGCTGCTCGTGTCGGCGGTCGTGTTTGCCATCACGGGCCTGCTTCCCGGCGACGCCGCGCAGCAGGCACTCGGGCAGGCCGCGACACCGCAAGCCGTGACGGCGCTGCGGCATCAGCTTGGTCTCGACCAGCCTGCGCTGCAACGCTACTTCGAGTGGCTCTATCAAATTGTTTCGGGCAATTTCGGTACGTCGATGTCGAACAGCTTGCCGGTCAGCCAGATGATCGCCACGCGCCTGCCTAACTCGCTCGTGCTGGCGGGACTCACGACGATCGTGTCCGTGCCGGTAGCCTTGCTGATCGGGATTTCATCGGCGATGTTCCGCGGCTCGCTGCTCGACCGCGTGCTCAACGTGCTGACGCTTTCCACCGTCGCGGTGCCGGAGTTCCTGATTGCGACCATCGCAGTGCTGGTCTTCGCGGTGAAGCTGCGCTGGCTGCCGGCGTTGTCCTACTTGTCGGAAGTGTCGTCGTTCGGCGGTTTGCTGCGCATCTATGCCATGCCCGTGATGACGCTGTGCTGCGTGATCGTGGCGCAGATGTCGCGGATGACGCGCGCCGCCGTGCTCGACCAGCTCAATAGCTCGTATGTCGAGATGGCGATCCTCAAGGGTGCGTCGCCCATGCGTGTCGTGCTTCGCCACGTGTTGCCCAATACCATTGGTCCGATTGCCAACGCCGTGGCGCTGAGCCTCTCGTATCTCTTCGGCGGCGTGGTGATCGTGGAATCGATCTTCAATTATCCCGGCCTCGCGAGCCTGATGGTCGATGCCGTCACCAACCGCGACATGCCGCTCGTCCAGGGCTGCGTAATGGTTTTTTGCGCGGCTTACCTGGCGCTCGTGCTGATTGCCGATCTGGCTCAAATCGTCTCCAACCCGAGGCTGCGTCAACGATGAACCGACCTGCCCATCCCCCTCTGCCGCATGCCGGCACCGAGCTTTACAGCGATCCGGCGGTCGACGCGACAGGCATACCGGTCACGCCGGGCGCGCCCATCGTGGAAATCGCCCCTAAGAGGCAAGGCCTCTTCAAGCGGCTCCTGCGGCGCTTCTCGGTGCTGGGTCTTATCGGCCTCGTGATCGTGCTGTTCTGGATGATCATTGCATTCATTGGACCGCTGATCGCGCCTTACAAGGCCGGCGCGCTGTCTTCGGTCGACGTGTTCGGGCCGTCGAGCCGCGCCTTTCCGCTGGGCACCGATTACCTCGGCCGCGACATGCTCAGCCGGATTCTCTACGGCACGCGCTATACGGTCGGCCTCGCGTTGATGGCCGCGCTGCTCGCGAGCGTGATCGGCACGTTCTTCGGCCTGCTCGCGGCGGTGTCAGGCCGATGGCCGGATGAAATCATGAGCCGTCTCTTCGATGCGCTCATCTCGATTCCGAGCAAAGTGCTCGCGCTGGTCGTGATCGCGGCATTCGGTTCGTCTATTCCGATGCTGACCGGCGTCGCCGCGCTCGCCTACATTCCCGGCGCGTTCCGGATCTCGCGCTCGCTCGCGGTGAACCTGATGACGCTTGAATACGTGCAGGTCGCCCGGGCGCGCGGCGAGGGCCTCTTCTATATTGCGCGCCGCGAAGTGTTGCCCAACATGATCCATCCCATGCTCGCCGACTTCGGCTTGCGCTTCGTGTTCATCGTGCTGCTTTTGAGCGGACTGAGTTTCCTCGGTCTTGGCGTGCAGCCGCCCAATGCCGACTGGGGGTCGCTCGTGCGCGAAAACATCGGCGGCCTCGCGGACGGCTCGCTCGCCGTGCTGATGCCGGCCATTGCCATCGCGACGCTCACGATCGGCGTGAATTTGTTCATCGACAATCTGCGCCACCGAGGCTCGCGTGCGCAAGGAGGTGCGTGATGTCAACTTATACGGCCACTCATACGTCCACTTATACGAACCCCGAAGCCGATACGGGCAGCAGCATGATCGAGGTCAGGGGCTTGCGCGTGGTTGCGGGCGCGGCGCCCGATCCGGTGGTCGAGATCGTGAAGGGCGTGGACTTCACGGTCAGGCGCGGCGAAGTGCTGGCGCTGATTGGCGAGTCGGGGTCGGGCAAGACGACAATCGCGCTGGCGCTCCTCGGCTATGCGCGCGCAGGATGTTCGATCAGCAGCGGCTCCGTGCGAGTGGGCGAGTTCGATGTGCTCTCGCTCGACGTGAAAGGCCGGCGCGCGCTGCGTGCCCGCACGGTAGCGTACGTTGCGCAGAGCGCGTCGGCGGGTTTCAATCCGGCGCGCACCATCATGGATCAGGTCACGGAACCGGCGCTGCTGCACAAGCTCATGTCGCGCGATGCGGCGCGTGCGAAAGCAGTCGGCTTGTTCCGCTCCCTCGCGTTGCCGGAGCCGGATACGATTGGCGAGCGCTATCCGCATCAGGTCTCGGGCGGACAGTTGCAGCGCGTGATGGCCGCAATGGCGCTGATCACGGACCCGCAAGTAGTGGTGTTCGACGAACCCACCACCGCGCTCGACGTGACAACGCAGATCGAAGTGCTGGCGGCCTTCAAGAAAGTGATCCGTGAGCTCGGAACGACGGCAATCTACGTGTCGCACGATCTTGCGGTCGTCGCGCAGATGGCCGACCGGATCGTCGTGCTCAACGGCGGCTGCGTGAAGGAGAACGGGCTGGTGGCGCAAGTGCTCGACGCTCCCGCCGATGCCTACACGCGGCAATTGCTCGCGGCCACGCGCAGGCCCGAACCCGAAGCAATCGTGCGCACTCGTGCGGAGTCGCTCAAGGGTCCGTTGCTCGAGATTCGCGCGCTCTCGGCGGGATATGGCCGTGTCGACCGGTTCGGCGTGCCTGCGGTGCGCGTGCTGGACGACGTCGGCCTGTCCATTGGACGCGGCAGCGCGCTTGGCGTCATCGGTGAATCGGGTTCTGGCAAGACAACGCTTGCGCGCGTGGTCGCGGGACTTGTCGGCCGGGCGCGCGGCGAAGTGTTCTTCGACGGCAAGCCGCTGCCCGCTCAATTGTCGCAACGCACGGCAGAGCAGTACCGGCAGATTCAAATCGTGTTCCAGAACGCCGATACCGCATTGAACCCGAGCCATACGATTGCCGACATTCTCGGACGTCCGCTCAATTTCTATCACAAGCTGCGCGGGTCGGACGCGCGCAAGCGCATGCTGGAACTGCTCGACCTGGTGAAGCTGCCGGCGTCGATTGCCGAGCGCACGCCCGCGGCCCTCTCGGGTGGACAGAAGCAGCGGATCAACCTCGCACGCGCGCTCGCGGCGAAACCGTCGTTGATTCTCTGCGACGAAGTCACCTCTGCTCTTGACACCGTGGTCGGCGCGGCCATCCTGGACTTGCTCGCGGAGTTGCGCCGTGAGCTTGGTGTGTCGCTGATGTTCATCAGCCACGATATTTCGACCGTGCGTTCCATCTGCGACGAAGTGATCGTGCTGTATGCGGGTCATCGCGTGGAAGCGGGCCAGCGCGACGTGCTCGCGGCGCCTCCGTACCACCCGTACACGGAATTGCTGGTCGGCTCGGTGCCCGCGTTGCAGCCGGGCTGGCTCGATGCGCGCCGCGAGATCGGCGAGACCGTGCTGCCTGCAATGGGTCCGAGCGAGGATATTGCAGAGCTGTGCAGTTTTCGCGGGCGCTGCGGGGTTCGTATCGACGGAATGTGCAACGCCACGCCGCCTTCCATGAAGAAGCTGCCGTCGGGCGCTGAGATTCTCTGTCATCACTCGCTCGCCGAACTCAACCGCATGCAAACCACGGAGACCGTCGCAGCATGAGCGGACGTTTCGTGCGGCTGGCCGAGACCGGGCGCAAAACTTTCACGATCACCGTCGACGGCGTGGAACGCCAGGCCGCGGTCGGAGACACGCTGATGGTCGCGTTGCTGACCAGCGTGAAGTCACTGCGCGATTCCGAATTCGGCGATGGCCGGCGCGCGGGATTCTGCCTGATGGGAGCATGCCAGGACTGCTGGGTGTGGACGGCGGGCGGCGAGCGGCTGCGCGCATGCAGTACGGTGGCGCAGCCGGGCATGTCGATCGTGACCCGGCTCGGGTCGCACGAGGAGGGCGTATGGCTCGGCGTGTGATCGTGATCGGCACGGGGCCCGCAGGCGTGCGTGCGGCGCAGGAACTGGTGTCGGGCGGGCTTCGCCCCACCGTGATCGACGAAGGCGCGAAGGACGGCGGCCAGATCTACAGGCGGCAGCCCGACGGCTTCACCCGTTCATATGCAACGCTCTATGGCACGGAGGCCGCGCATGCGCAGTCGTTGCATCTGGACTTCGATGCGCTCAAGGGCAAGATCGACTATCTGCCCCACACGCTCGTCTGGAACATCACACCAGGCACGGTGCATTTCGCGAGTGACGCGCAATACCGGACCATGGAGTTCGATGCGCTCATCATCTGCAGCGGCGCAACGGATCGCCTGCTGCCGGTAAAAGGCTGGCAGCTCGCAGGCACCTACAGTCTCGGCGGCGCGCAGGTCGCACTGAAATCGCAAGGCTGCGCAATCGGTGCGCGCGTCGTGTTCATGGGTACCGGCCCGCTGTTGTATTTGGTCGCGGCGCAATACGTGAAAGCGGGCGCAGGCGTCATGGCGGTGCTGGACACGTCCACGTTTGCCCAGCGTCTTCGCGCCTTGCCGAAGCTCCTGGCCATTCCCGGTGCGCTGAAAAACGGTATCGCGCTGATCTCGGTGCTGCGGCGCGCGGGCGTCAGGATCTATCGCGGCGTGCGGCCGATGGAAATTACCGGCACGCCGGAAATCGGCGTCTCGGGTGTGCGCGCTGCATCGCAAAGCGGCGTGCCCGTCGATATCAAGTGCGACGCCGTGGCGCTCGGCTATCACCTTCGGCCCGAAACCCAGCTTGCGGATCTCGCCGGTTGCGAAATGCGCTTCGACGAAGCCGCGCAGCAATGGCTCGTCGCGATCGATGACGAAGGTCGCAGCAGTATCGATGGGATTTATATTGCAGGCGACGGCGCCCGCGTGCGCGGCGCGAATGCCGCCGAATGCAGCGGACGCATTGCCGCGCTGGCCGTGCTGAAAGCCGCCGGCATGCAGCCGGAAGGGATGGCCGAATCGATGTCGAAGCACAAGACCGAGCTAGCCCGCTTCAGTCGATTTGCCAATGGCCTGCGCGTTGCGTTTCCATGGCCGTCGCGTCTCGTGGCATCGATGCCCGACGAAACCATTGTCTGCCGATGCGAAGCGGTCACCGCCGGCGAGTTGCGCCGCGTGGTGCGCGAGACGGGCGCGAAGGAAGCCAACAGGGCGAAAGCGTTCTCGCGTGTCGGCATGGGGCGTTGCCAGGGACGATACTGCGCGCATGCGGGCGCCGAAGTGATTGCGGCAGCAGCTTCGGTGCCGTTGTCGTCAGTCGGACGGCTGCGTGGCCAGGCGCCGGTCAAGCCGCTGCCAATGGCGCTCGTCGAGGAGCCCGGCGAATGACCGCGTTGAGTCAATCTGCCACCCGCGCCGATGTGATCGTGATCGGCGGCGGCATCATGGGCACGAGTACAGCGTTCTTCTTGCGGCGTCGCAATCGTTCGGTGATCCTGCTCGAACGCGGTCTTACGGGACAGCAGGCGAGCGGCGTAAATTTCGGCGGCATTCGAAGGCAAGGCCGCGCGCTGCCACAACTCGCCATGGCCAGCCGTGCGCTCAGGACCTGGCAGAACGCGCGTGAACTGCTTGGCGAGGACGTCGAATTCCTGCCGTCGAGCCATACGCGGGTCTGCTATCACGCACATGATGCCGAGTATTTCGACCGCTACGCGCAGGAGGCGCGCGAATACGGGCTCGATCTCGAAGTGTTGCACGGCGAAGCCGTGTTCAGGCGCTTTCCGTTTCTCGGCCGCGAGGTGCTGTCCGCGTCCATTTCTCCACTCGACGGTCATGCCAATCCACGACTTGCCGCACCGACGTTCGGCCGTGCGGCGGCGCGTCTCGGCGCGTTGATTGTCGAGAATACGGAGATCGTTCGCGTCGATAAGGACGGCGATACATTCCGCGTGGAAAGCGCGAACGGAACCGTGTACCGTGCGGCGCAGGTCGTGATCTGTGCGGGCGCGTGGGCGAGCAAGCTCAGCGGGCAGTTTGGAGAGCCCGTGCCCATTCGGGCGAGCGGCCCGCAGATGGCGGTGACCGAGCCGGTGCCTTACGTCTTCAAGGCGTCGATGGGCGTCTATACGTCGATCAAGGAAGAAAGCGTTTATTTCAGGCAGATTCCGCGCGGCAACATCATCCTGGGCGGCGGTCCTCCCGGTCCCGCCGACGCCGCCACGCGGCGCGCCAGCGTGCTGCCCGAAAACACCGTGCGCCAGATGAAGCAGTTTCGCCGCATGGTGCCGGCGCTGGGCGCACTCAACGTGATTCGCGTATGGAGCGGCGTGGAGGGGTATCTGCCCGACGGCGAACCGGTGATCGGTCCGAGTTCGAAAGTGGACGGTCTTTTCTACGCGTTCGGTTTTTGCGGATCGGGTTTCCAGATTGGCCCGGGCGTCGGCGAGACGCTGGCTGAACTCATCGATACAGGCAGTACACCCATTGCGCTCGATCCCTTTTCCGTGCGGCGGTTCGCTGCCGAATCCATCATGCAACCCGCAGTGGCGCCGCCATGAAATCCACCGTAGCGCTCAGTGAAGCGCGCGCTTTCATAGAAGCGCATTTCGATGAACCCGTGACGCTCGCGCAGCTTGCCGAATTGTCGGCGTTGAGCGTGCCGCGATTCGTTACGGTATTCCGGCAACAGTTTGGGTCGTCGCCTTACCGGTACCTGTGCGGCTTGCGAATCGAGCGCGCGCAGATGCTGCTGCTGGCAGGCGTGCCCGGCTCCATGGTCGCGGCTGAAGTCGGTTTCTTCGACCAAAGCCATCTTGCGCGACACTTCAAGCAGTTTTGCGGCATGACGCCGACCGCGTTCCTGAAGCGAGCGCGCGGCAAGGCCACCACGCACGAGCACAGCGCCCTCGTCAATTCAGCACCAGCCCCGCGCTTTTGAGCGCATTGCGCACGCCAAGACCGGGATATGCGATCTCGACCGTGCGCATGTCCGAGCGTGTCTCTTCGATGATCCAGTCGCGCACCGATTTCACGATCGGCCGCAGTGGCCGGTTGGGCGGCGAAACCAGACAGCAGCGGCGGTGCGTTGCAATCAGTTCCTGCTCCGCCGGCATCAACGCGCCTTGCGCAATCCAGTGCGACACCACGTTCAGCCAGCCGAGCGCCACGCCCTGACCGAGCAGCGCGGCTTGAACCACGATGGCGTAATCGTTGAAACTGAGCATATGCGCTGCGCGCCGCCGATGTCCGGCGAACGCTGCAAAGCGGTCGTGCCAGCCGCGCTCTTCGTCGTCCATGACGATCACCGTGTCTTCGTGCTCGCCTGCTGAATTAATTAACCGTTGATCGTGATAGCGCTGGTTGCACACCGGCAGCAGGAGTTCGGGCATGACGAGGACGCTGTTTTCATCGATCTCGTCCTGAGTCACGAACCGCATGCCGAGGTCCACGTCGATCAGCGGACCGCCAATACGCCCCGAAATCAACTGGAATCGCAGGTCCACCGACGGAAACGCCTTGTTGAGCCGGTTCATTCGCGGCATCAGCCAGTGCGTGGTAAAGGCCGTGGAAACCGAGAGCGTCACGGATTCCACACCGGTCGAACGCGCTTCGATCTCGCGAATCGCCCCCTCGATACCGTTGAACCCCTCCGATATCTTCCCGTACAAAATGCGGCCGTTTTCCGTCAGTTCGATACCGCCGCGCGCCCGCTCGAACAACTGCACGCCGAGATGGTCCTCCATGCGCGCCAGCATCCGGCTGACTGCCGGCTGGCTCACATACAGTTCCTGTGCGGCGCGCGTGAAGTTTCCACAGCGCGCCGCGGCCTCGAAAACAAACAGCGCGTTGGCGCTCGGCAGTTTCTTGCGTAGATTGGGCATGACCTCATGTTATGCCTGATCCAACAATTCGGGAATTGCCGCCAATAAAAACGCGCCGTATATTCGATTTGACCGATACATGAAAACCCATGTCCCGGCATGAATACCAACGAGAGAAACCAGCATGGATGCAAGGGCGAAAGCAGGAGTATCGATCCGGTCGGCTGCAAAGCGCTACGGCCCCGTTGTCGCACTCGACGACGTTTCGCTCGATATCGCGCCCGGCGAATTCGTCTCGTTGCTCGGGCCGTCGGGTTCCGGCAAGACCACCTTGCTCGGCATTCTCGGCGGCTTCGTCCAGCCGAGTTCCGGCTCGGTCTGGGTCGGCGATCGCGACATTACATTCGCGCCGCCGCACAAGCGTGACATCGGCATCGTGTTTCAGAACTACGCGCTGTTTCCGCATATGAGCGTCGGCGAGAACGTCGCGTTTCCGTTGCGCGCACGACGTCAGCCAAAGGCCGGATGGGCCCGCAAGGTGGCCGACGCACTTGCCATGGTGGAACTCGGCGGATACGAGAGCCGCGGCATCAGCCAGTTGTCGGGCGGGCAGCGCCAGCGCGTCGCGCTCGCGCGCGCCATGGTGTTCGAGCCGCAACTGATCCTGATGGACGAACCACTCTCGGCGCTCGACAAGCAATTGCGCGAAACCATGCAGATCGAACTGCGGCGCCTGCACAGGAAACTCGAGGCGACCATCGTCTACGTAACACACGACCAGCGTGAAGCGCTGACCATGAGCGACCGCGTCGCCGTGATGCGCAACGGCAAACTGGTGCAGATCGACACCCCCGAGCGTCTCTACGACCGGCCTTGCGACGCTTTCGTCGCGAGTTTCATCGGCGAGGCGTCCATGTTGCCCGTCACGCGTGCAGGAGAAGACGCCGTGATGCTCGGCAACACGCTGTTGCGCACGGCACATCCGCTGCCGCATGGCGACACGCTCCTGCTTGCGGTGCAAACGGAAAAACTCGTCATCGATACCGCGCTGAACCACTCCGGCGTGAACCGGCTTGTCTGTCGCGTCACTGAAGTGCTGTATCAGGGCGAAAGCCTGCGCGTGTTCGCAACGCTTGCCGACGGCACGGCCATCAGCCTGCGTCAACCCGGCAGTCATGACGCACGTCAGCGCATCCCGGCTGCGGGCGCGCAAATGACGGTCGTGCTCGATCCGCAGGACACCATCGTCGTGCCTGGCTGAATCTTTCCAACGCGTATTGCGCAGGCTCAACGCGTGTTATTTGACGAACTATAGAGGATTACGAAATGAAACTGACGGACTTCAAGGTGTTGACGTTTGATGTGGTGGGAACGCTGATCGACTTCGAGCGGGGCGTGCTGGCTTCCGTGAGGCGTCTCGGTGGCGACGCGGCCCGCGACCTCACCGACGACCAGATCTTCGAGCCGTACATGCGTGGCCGTGCGGCTTTTCCAGGCCGTTCGAGCAAGGCGATGTCGAAGGTCTACCAGTCGCTTGCGAATGAACTCGGCCTGCCCTCGGACGATCAGACCGCTGCCGCGTTTCAGCGCGACGTGCTCGACTGGCCCGCATTCGAGGATTCGGTCGCAGCATTGAAGCGCTTGCGCAAGCACTTCCGGCTCGTCGCGATGACCAATGCGGACCGCGTCGCACTGTCGTCGTACGCACACACGCTCGGCGATCCGTTCGACGATACCGTCTGCTGTGACGAGACGGGCGTCGCAAAACCGAATCCGCAATTCTTCGCCTACAACCGCGGCCGGCAAGCCGCGTTCGGCTACAAGTTCGGCGAGATCCTGCATACAGCGCAAAGCCAGTATCACGATATCGGCGTCGCGACCGAACTTGGTTATTCGACATGCTGGATCGAGCGGCGTCAGGGACAAAAAGGATTCGGCGCAACGCCCACGCCCGATGCCGTGACAACGCCGACCTTCACGTTCGCGACGCTTGGCGCGCTCGCGGACGCGGTCGAAGCAGAAGCGCGCGCAGCATGATGAACACGCCGCCGGCACGGCCGCTTGCGCCATCGTTATGGCGGGCCATGGCGGGTCCGGAACCCGTGCCGCGCGCCCCGCTTGCAAGCGATATCGACACCGATGTCGCAATTATCGGCGCGGGGTATTCGGGTTTGTCGGCGGCGCATGCGTTGCATGAACGCGGCGTGCGGGCGGTCGTGCTCGACGCCAATCCGGTCGGCTGGGGGGCAAGCGGGCGTAATGGCGGCGTAGTGTCGTCGAAGTTTCGCTTGTCGTTTCCGGCCATCGAGCGCATGCACGGACTCGAAGCCGCACGCACGATGCACCGGCTCGCGCATGACGGCGTGCGCATGGTGGAAAGGTTAATCGATGAATTCAAGCTCGAAAACGCGCGCTTCGAACATACCGGAAGCCTGCGGTGCGCCCATACCGACCGTGCATTGCAAGGCATCCGCGCGGAGGCCGACTGGGTGCGCACGCAACTTGGCGACACCTCCATGTCCGTGCTGTCGCGTGCCGAGACGCAGCACGAGACCGGCTCCAAAGCGTTTGTCGGCAGTGTGCTGAGTGCCGACGCCGGCACGATTCTTCCGCTTCACTATGTTCGTGGCATGGCCGACGGGCTGACGCAACGCAACGTCGCAATTCATGAGAATACCCCTGTGCTGGACATGCATCGCCTGGACGGCGGTGCGGGCGCGATCCTGCGTACGCCGAATGCAACCGTGCGGGCAAAGCAGGTGATTGTCGGGACGAACGCATACTCGGACCTGACGCCTGCGACATCGGACTATCAGCGCGAACTCGTGCCGTTTCGCAGCGCGATGATAGCGACAGCCCGTCTGTCTCCCGAACTCGATGCCCGCTTGATGGCGAATCGCCGGAGTTATACGGAAACCCGGCGCATGATGAAGTGGTTCCGCAAGGTCGATGGCCGCATGTTGTTCGGTGGCCGCGACGCGTTTGGCAAGGAAGGGCAGACCACGGGTTTCGACGCACTGCAGCGCGCCATGGCCGGGCTGTTTCCGGAACTCGCGGACGTGCCGGTGGAGTATCAGTGGTCGGGATATGTAGGCATGACTTTCAATTCGTTGCCGCATGTAGGACGCAGCGACGACGTCACGACTTTTTGTCTGGGCTATAACGGAGCAGGCATTGCAATGGCGAGCCTGCTGGGTCAGCATGCGGCGGCGCTCGCGCTGGGCGAGCGGCCGGAGTTGTCGCTGCTGGCTTCAGCCGGGCTCGATCCCGTGCCGTTTCATTCGTTGCGCGCGCCGGGGGTTCGCCTCGTCGCTGCGTGGTACCAGTTCCTCGACGCCGTAGGGGCATGATGTCAATCGCCAACCGGATTCTTTCAGGGCAGGGCACGAGCGTCATCGCGCGCTCCGATCCCTTTCGGCAATACCAGCGTCGCGAAGACCGGACGATGTGGCTGCTGATGACGCCCGCGCTCGTCGTGATCGTGTTGCTGCTGGTGGTGCCGCTCGTGTGGCTGTCGTGGCAGTCGATCTGGAACCACGGCTTCACGCTCGCGAATTACGAGCGGGTGTTCACCGGCGTGTATCTCGACACCTTCCTGCTGACGTTCAAGCTCAGCTTCATCGTGACGGTCATTACATTGTTGCTGGGTTATCCGGTTGCTTATCTCGCCGCGTCCGTCTCGCCCAGATTCAGCACGCTGATCCTCGGCATGGTGATCCTGCCGTTCTGGACCAGCGTGCTCGTGCGCACCTACGCGTGGCTCGTCTTGCTGCAGCGCACCGGAGTGGTCAATAAGCTGCTGATGGCAAGCGGCCTGACCGACCACCCGCTGCAACTCGGCTACAACCAGATCGGTACAGTAATCGCCATGGTGCACATCCTGCTGCCGTTCATGGTGCTGCCGCTCTATTCCGCGATGCAGAAGATCCCCGCAAACCTCTCGCATGCCGGCGCGAGCCTCGGCGGATCGCCACTGCACGTTTTCCTGCGGGTGTTCCTGCCGTTGTCCATGAGCGGCGTGATCGCGGGCGTGACGCTCGTTTTCATCCTGTGCCTCGGCTTCTATATCACGCCCGAACTCATGGGCGGCGGCAAGTCGGTGATGGTGTCCATGGTCGTGAGCCGCAATGTGGAGATCTATAACAGCTGGGGCGCGGCGAGTGCAGTCAGCGTGGTCCTGCTGGTCTGCGTGTTCGCCATCTTTTATGCAGCGAGCCGCGTAGTGCCGCTCGAAAAGACATTGGGGGCAAAATGAACCGGCTCTCTTTCGCACGCGTGGCGCTGGCAGCCGGAGTGGTCGTGATCCTCGTCTTCCTGATGGTGCCCATCCTGATCGTCGTGCCGCTGTCGTTCTCCGACACCCGCTTCATGACCTTCCCGCCGCCCGGATATTCCCTGCGCTGGTATCACACGTTCTTCGGCAATTCCGCGTGGATAGACGCGGCCCGCACCACGCTGATTGCTTCTGTGTGCGCGTCGCTGCTGGCCACGCCATTGGGCGTGGCTGCCGCCTACGCCATCCAGAACGGGACGCACCGGTTCATGCGGTACATGCGGACCTTGCTGATGCTGCCGTTGATGGTGCCGATCATCATCGTGGCGGTCGGGGTTTTCTTCGTGTACTCGCAGGCCGGTTACGTGAATACACTTGGCGGCCTGATCCTCGCCGATACCATGCTCGGGCTGCCGTATGTCCTGATCGCGGTCGGCGCCGATCTTCGCACTTTCGATCCCACGCAGGAAATGGTGGCGCGCAGTCTCGGCATGAACCGGTTTCGCAGCTTCATGACGGTCACGCTGCCGCAGATCCGCTCGAGCGTGATCTCGGGTGCGGTGTTCGTCTTCATTCAGGCGCTCGATGAAACCGTAGTGGCGCTGTTCGTTTCAGGAGGCGCCAACCAGACGCTGACGCGCCGCATGTTCGTCACGCTGCGCGACGAAATCGATCCGACCATTGCCGCGATCAGCACCATGCTGACGGCGATCACGTTATGCCTCGTGATGATCGTGGTGGTGAGCCGGAAGTCGGCCGCGCGTGTTTGAACGCATTAACCAAGAGGTCATTTCGATGAATCACGCGTTGCAGTTTTATATCGGCGGCGAGTGGGTGGAACCGCTTGGGTCGACCCGGCTTGGCGTGATCGATCCGTGCACGGAGGAGCCATTCGCTGAGATCGCCATGGCAACACCGGCCGATATCGACCGCGCGGTGGCCGCGGCCCGTCATGCGTTCGCCTCGTTTGCGGCGACATCGCCCGACGAGCGGCTTGCGCTGATCCGCAAGATCCTGGCCGCCTATGCGGACCGCTACGAAGAAATGGCGCTCGTCATTTCACGCGAAATCGGCGCGCCGCGCGCGCTTGCGCATGGCTGGCAAGCGGGACTCGGCACGCGCCATCTGAAGGAACTGATCCGCACATGCGAGGCGTTTGTCTGGCAGCGCATGAAAGGCACGACGCTGATCACGCACGAGCCGATAGGCGTGGCCGCGTTGATCACGCCATGGAACTGGCCGATCAACCAGATTGTCTGCAAGGTCGCGCCTGCGATTGCGGCCGGTTGCACGATGGTGCTCAAACCAAGCGAAGTGTCTCCGCTCAATGCGCTCCTGTTTGCTGAGGTGCTCGACGCCGCAGGCGTACCTCCCGGGGTGTTCAACCTCGTCAACGGTGACGGTCCGCTCGCCGGCGCCGCGCTGTGCAGTCATCCCGACGTGGACATGGTGTCGTTCACCGGTTCGACTCGCGCGGGTATCGAGATTGCACGGCTCGCTGCGCCTACGGTCAAGCGCGTGCATCAGGAACTGGGTGGCAAGTCCGCCAATATCATCCTCGACGATGCCGAACTTACCGCCGCGGTCACATCCGGCGTCAACGCGTGCTTTGGCAACAGCGGACAGTCGTGCAACGCGCCCACGCGCATGTTCGTGCCGGCCGCGCGTCATGCCGAAGCGGTGACGATAGCGCGCGAGGCGGCGCAAAAGCACGTCGTCGGCGCCGCTGACGATGCACGCACGACGCTTGGTCCGGTCGTGAGCGCGGTGCAATTCGACCGCATTCAACGGCTGATCCAGCAGGGTATCGACGAAGGTGCGGACCTTGTCACGGGCGGCACCGGGCGTCCCGAAGGATTGGCGCATGGCTATTACGTGCGTCCCACCGTCTTCGCGGGCGTGCGGCCCGACATGACCATTGCCCGCGATGAAATCTTCGGCCCCGTTCTGTCGATACTCCCCTACGACGACGAAGAGCATGCCATTGCGATGGCAAACGACAGCGTCTTCGGTCTCGCGGCTTATGTGCAGTCCGGTGACCGCGAGCATGCGCGACGTGTCGCGCGCCGTCTGCGCGCGGGGAGCGTGCATATCAACTACCCGGCTTGGGACGCGGGCGCACCGTTCGGCGGTTTCAGGCAATCGGGCAACGGCCGCGAGTATGGCGAGTGGGGACTTGAGGCGTTTCTTGAAGTGAAGGGCATCGTGGGATACGCAGCGTGATCACGATGCTTCATCGAGCCGGTTCCGAGCGGATCATTTCCGCGATGCGCTCGGCAATCATGATGGTCGGAATGTTGGTATTTGCGCAGGGAATGGACGGCATCAGCGATGCATCGCAGACCCGCAGGTTCTCGACGCCATAGACGAGGCCGCTTGAGCCGGTGACGGCATGTGGATCGTCAGGCGCGCCCATCCGGCACGTACCCGATGGATGCCACGTGCCACCGACCGAGCGCGTGACGAATTCTGTCATTGCCCGGTCGTCTCCAAGCAGCGTCTCAAGCGTTACGCCTTGCGTGACGAGCGTCCTGATGAGCCTCGCGCGCCAGGGCCCCGCAATATCCAGCAGCACGCTCAATGCGCCGCGCTGCAAGGCGTTCCATACGCCGGGCACTGCCACCCTCGCCACACGGGGGGAATAACTCGATGGAAAAAGCGCACCGGCCCACTTGATCATCGCCGGATCGCTCAGTGCGGTCGCGCCAAAGCGAATCGCGAGCTTGAGCCGGTCAAGATCACGCGCGTCCGACAGCATGTTGAATTCGACTTTGGGCTCATCCCGCGCATCCAATGAAACCAGTGTCACCCGTCCGCGCGAGTACGACTTGTTGACCCAGAAAAAAAGCGTTCCCAGTCGATACCCGATCGAGTGCCAGCCTGAGCGGGAAAGGATCGCGCCGTGCATGTCGCCGGGAACCGTGTCGGGTAATCCTGAGGAAAACCGTACGATCGCCTGTTCATGATGTTCTTCCGGAAACAGGGTGCGCGCGGACTTTTTGAGGAACGCGGATACGGCGATCGACGGATGTTCCATCAGGTTGCCGCCGACGCCCGGACGGTCCGCGATCACTTTTATTCCCAGCGCGCGAAGGTCGTCCGAGGGGCCTATGCCACTGCGCAGCAGCATCGCCGGGCTGTGGATCGCACCTGCGCAGACGATTACATTGCGTGCCTGGATGACTTCGCCGGAACCCAGCAGCGCGCCGGTTGCGCGCGTGCCGTCAAAGAGAATGCGATCAACGCTTGTGTCTGTCCTGATTGAAAGATTCGGGCGTTGGCGAACTTGATCGGTCAGGTAGCAAACTGATGTAGGAATGCGCTCGCCTTGCTCGCTGACCGCAATCGAACCGATGAAGGAGCCATCTTCCCAGGGGCCATTCTGATCGTCGCGATTCGGGTATCCCGAACGGTCGAGCACCTTCAGCACCGCGCGCACGAACGGCGAAATCCGAGCGCGCTCAGTACGCCTGATGCGAACCGGTCCATTTGTACCGTGTAGTTCACCCGTGAAATCGGTGTCTGTTTCGAGCTTGCGAAAAGCCGGCAGGCATGCCGCCCAGTTCCATCCGCTGGCACCGAGCGATTCCCATTCATCATAGTCCGCAGGTGCGCCGCGATTGGCCATCAACGCGTTGATCGCGGAACCGCCGCCGAGGAGTCGCGCCTGTTCGTATCGGCGAGGCGAAGCGGGCGTGCTCATGCGCGCCGAAAGACGCTTCCAAAGGTTGTCGGTGTCGAGATAGGCGCGCCCCGGGTAGCGGCTTCGCACTTCGGCGGGCATGGTCGCCGCGGATATATCGCGACCGGCTTCGACGAGCATCACCTGTCTGCCGGCATCTTCGGAAAGACGCGCGGCCAGCACGCAGCCGGCCGACCCGCCGCCAAGTATCAGAGTGTCGATCACGAGGTATGTGGTGGGTGGAGAAAGGCGAACGCGCCCTGGAACACGGGCGCGAGAGAATCCGGACCTACGGACGTCATTGCATGAATTTCAGCCAGCGCGCCTTCGCCTGGATGCCCGGCTCCGAGGCCCACCAGTCTTCCGACATCAGCGCCTGCTTCGCTGCGTTCTCGGGCGAGCTGGGCAGCTCGGCCGCACGCTTCGCGGTGATCTTGCCGGTCTTGAACGCAGCCGGATTGCCCGGACCATAGTCGATATACAACGGCAGGTTGGCCTGCAGGTCCGGGGACATGGCGGTGTTCAAAAACTGGATCGCGGTCGGCAAATTCGGCGCGTTCTTGAGAATGCACAACTGCGTGTTCTGCAGGATGCCGTCGTTATACGTGAAGGCGACGTCGGGATTGTCCTTTTGCACGGCGCTTGCGCGACCGTTCCAGATCATTTCCATATCGACTTCGCCGTCGTGCAGCAACTGCGCCGACTGGCCGCCGGACGTCCACCAGACCGTTATGTCCGGCTTGATCTGATCGAGCTTCTTAAACGCGCGGTCCACGTCGAGCGGATAGAGCTTGTTGCGCGGGACGCCGTCGGCGAGCAGTGCCGCCTCGAGAACGGTTTGCGGATCATTGCGCAATGCGCGCGTGCCGGGGAACGCCTTCACATTCCAGAAATCCGCCCAGCTCTGCGGGACCTTCTTCAGTGACTTCTTGTTGTAGCCGATCACCGTCGAATAAAACTCGTAGGCAACAGAATAGGGCGTGCGGTATTGCTCGGGCATGGCAGCGGCGTTCGGGATCTTCGAGAAGTCGAGCTTCTCCAGAAGACCTTCCCGGCCGCCGCGCAGACAGTTCGCGGTGGGGGTATCGATCACGTCCCAGATTGGCTTGCCGGTTGCGCCCTGGGCTTTGACCGCCGGCCATGCGTCGGGGATGCTGTCCTGGTTCACTGTGATGCCGAGCAGCTTCGCGGCAGGGTCGAGAATCGCCTTGGTCTGCGCTTCCTGGTAGCTGCCGCCCTGCGAGACAAATGTGATCTGACCGGCGGCAAGTGCCGGGACGCTGGAGGCGAGAAATATCGACAGAAACAATGCGACGGGGCGTAGCGGCAGATTTTTCATCGACGTCGGTCCTGGGGTCATTGGAAGGGCAGTTGCGCGAGGTGTTCGATGTAATGATCAGGCGTGACACGGCGGCCGGACTCTAGTCGGCCGGTCCTGCCCGCGCTGAGGAAAAATATAGGGCGCCGTTATGGGCGTGGCAACGCCGGAATTGTTTGAGGGGCTATTACATGAGGTTATGAAGGCGGCTTTGTTTGTGACGTGGGAAGGGTCAAGGCTGGTCGCCGCTCAGTCAGCGCAACAGCGGTGAGCGGACGCTCGGCGGCCAGTTTGAGACATTCGACTGCCAGGACCCGCGTAAGCCAGCGGCCACTATTGCTGCGTGAGCATCAGGTTCAGGTTCTGAACCGCAGCGCCGGAGGCACCTTTGCCGAGATTATCGAAAACCGCGGATAGCAGCACATGCCCGTGCGCCGTGTTGGAAAATACGCTCAAGCGCATGTCGTCCGTACCGTTCAGCATTTGCGGATCCAGGTGGTTCAAGGCGCTTGATTCCTGCAGCGGCAAGACATGCACGTGCGTCGCCCCGCAATAGTGGCGTGTGAGGCACGCGTGTAATGTGGCGCCGTCTACGTCGGGTGCCAGCAGCCGTACATCCAGGGGCACCGTCAGCACGATGCCCTGCCGGAACGCACCATACGCAGGGACGAAGATCGGACGCTGCGCGAGTCCGGCGTGCTGCTGGATCTCCGGGGGGTGCTTATGCGCGAGTTCCAAACCATAGACCTGGTAAGAAGGCGCGTTGACGGCGCCCGGCCCCTCGTGCTCCTCCACGCCGGCGCGTCCACGTCCCGAGTAGCCGGACACCGCGTGAATGCAGACCGGATAGTTGTCTGGTATGAGCCCGGCCTGCAGCAGGGGACGCAGCAGGCCAATCGCACCGGTCGGATAGCAACCTGGGTTGGTGACCCGGCGTGCGTTTGCAATGCGTTCCGCCTGTCCCGCAGTCATCTCCGGAAATCCGTATGTCCAGCCCGGTTGTGTGCGGTGGGCGGAACTTGCGTCGATAACTCTGACGGCGGGATTGACAATGGCGTCCACCGCCTCGCGCGCGGCGACATCGGGCAGGCAGAGGATAGCGATGTCGCAGGCGTTGATGGCTTCGGCGCGACGCTTCGAATCCTTGCGTTGCGCAGCGGGAAGCGTAAATAGCTTCAGGTCGCTTCGATCGCGAAGCCGTTCGTGGATCTGCAATCCGGTGGTGCCTTGGTCGCCGTCGACGAAAACGAGGGGTGAGCTCATGCGCGGAATACTCCGGTGACTGGGTCATGACAAATAAAACGAACCCCTATCTTCTGCGCACCGCTAGAATAGTGAAAGTTGAATTTCACAACGCTTAAATTCAGTTTTTCTGAATCAGGACCCTGACATGCGAGAGATCAGCCTGGACCGCTTGCGCACTCTGGTCGCCATTGTCGACCGTGGCTCATTCGCGGACGCGGCGCGTGCGCTGCACCTGGCGCCGCCAACGGTCAGCCTGCACATCGCTGAACTGGAAAACCGCATCGGGGCTCCGCTCCTGTCACGCAAGCGCGGACATGTTCGACCGTCGGCAATAGGCGAGATGTTGGTCGCGCGCGCGCGTCGACTGCTGGCCGACGCGGAACAGGCGCTGGACGACGTTCACCGCCAGGTAGACGGGCTCGAAGGGCGCGTGCGGCTCGGTGCGTCGACCGGCGCAATCGCGCACCTGTTGCCGCAAGCGCTCGAGGTGCTGCGTCAGCACCATCCGGCTATAGACATTCAAGTTGCAGTGCTCACATCGCATGAAACGCTGTCCCGACTAGCGGACGGAACGCTGGATGTCGGGCTGGTTGCTCTGCCTCAACCCCCGATTGCGGGGCTCACAATAAAGCCTTGGCGTCGCGACCCCGTCATGGCCTTCGTGCCGGCACATTGGCAATGTCCGGCTCGCATCACGCCCAAGTGGCTCGCGGCTCAGCCGCTCATTCTCAACGACTCCACCACGCGTCTCTCGCGTCTGACTGCGGAGTGGTTTGCGACCGGCGGTCAACACCCTGCGCCACGCATCCAGCTCAACTACAACGACGCAATCAAGAGCCTGGTCGCGGCGGGTTACGGTGCAGCGCTATTGCCTCATGAAGCCACTACGCCTTTGCCCGACCGGCGCATTGCCATGCATGCGCTGCGCCCTGCGTTGTGGCGTCGCCTCGGCGTTGCACATCGTGCGGGATACGTCGAACGTTCCACGCAACACGTACTCGGTGTGTTGTGGGATCTCCGATTGGCGTAGGAAAACGCCATTTGCCGCCTCGGCACTGGTTCTCGAGCAAGCTGGACGGCAGTAAGCAAGCAACCCTTGCTTCCATAAATAGCCGCGCCGCAATTGGATGCGCCGACCCGGCAGAACAAAATAGCCTTGCCATCGGATGGCTCGCACGAGACCCGGGGGCGCCCACCCGATGGTCAACGCGACGTTCAGATGCCTTGGCCACCCGAGACTTCGATTCGCTGTGCATTCACCCAGCGGTTGTCGTTGTCGAGCAAGCTTGCAATCATCGGTCCCACGTCATCCGGCACGCCCACGCGGCCGAGCGCGGTCATGCCCGCGAAAAACTTATTGAACTCCGGTGTATCGCGCACGGCACCGCCGAAGAAATCAGTTTCAATCGCACCGGGAGCGATTACGTTGACGGCAATTCTGCGCGAGCCCAGTTCTCTTGCCATGTAGACAGTCAGGATTTCAACCGCGCCCTTTACAGCCGCGTAGGCGGACCAGCCGGGCGCCGAAACTCGCGTCAGTCCCGTCGAGAGGTTCACTATACGGCCGCCGTCCGCGAGCAATGGGAGAAGCGTTTGAGTGAGAAAAAAGACGCCCTTGAAATGCACGTCGACGAGGTTATCGAACTGCGCCTCGGTGGTTTCTTCGATTGATGCGACCTCGCCATGTCCCGCGTTGTTCACCAGATGATCGAAGCTATCGCGTTGCCAGGTCCGCAGTGTTTCGCGAAGTCGATTTGCGAAACCTGTGAAGTCTGCGACTTTTCCTGTGTCGAGCTGGAGGGCGATTGCTTTGCGACCGAGCGCGGCGATGTCTGCAACGGTGGCGTCAGCCGCTTCGCGATTGCCGAGATACGTGAGGACGACATCACCACCTTTGCGGGCAATATTCAGCGCGGCACTCCGGCCAAGACCACGGCTGCCGCCGGTCACGAGAGATACGGTATTCATTGTCGGGCCCCTGTTCGTTTGAGAATGTGAGGCTATTGTGAGCAGTGCGGCTCGTCTGCAGTAGAGAGCGCGAAAGTGTTTGATTCACAACCAAAAGTTGATGATGGTGTGAAGGGTGCGATACGAATCAGCGACGCCGCCGTACCGCACGCGGCAGGCGTGCCGCTCGCAACTTCAATTTCCTGTTCTCTGGCGCTTTGCCATTGCTTGTAACTCGGGGACAGGAACGCTGAATGTCTGACTGCTTTGCAGCCGCTCGACTGTAAAGTCGATGAAGCGACGTACACGGCCTGGCATATCGGCGCGCTGCGCGTAGTAGAGATACAGGCCCATACGCGCACTCGTGTAGCGGACCAGCAAGGGGACAAGCTCGCCTGAAACCAGAAACGGCGTCGCGTTGATGCTGTCGATCTGACCAATACCCATGCCTGCCAGTACGGCCTGCATCTCGGCTTCCGGGTCGCTGCAGCAAACGGCGTAGGGCATCGCTTTCGAAATGGTTTCCGAATGCACCTGAAATTCCCATGGCATTGGATGCCCCGTGCCAGGCTGCCGGTATCCGATACACCGATGACCGGACAGATCATCAATGCGTGTCGGCGTCGGATGGTCCTTGAGATACGCAGGCGCAGCACAAGCGAGCAACTGAACCGCGAAAAGGCGACGCGACACAACCTGCGCAGTAGGCGCATTGCCGGCCTTGAAGCCAAGATCGATCCGGTCGGCGACCACGTCCGTTGCGCGATCTTCAAGTACGAGATCGAAGGTGACGCCCGGGTAGATCTTGCTGAATGCAGCAAGCAGGGGAATCAGGACTCTGCGGCCTACCGCACCGCCCGCGCTGATGCGGATAAGTCCTTCGTTCTCGTGCGCCGCGTCCTTGACGCGATCCATCGCGGTGCGCAATCCATCCATGCTTTCGCGGACGGATTCCAGCAATCGCGATCCTTCTTCGGTAAGCGAGCTTCGGCGCGTGGTCCGATGAAAGAGTCGCACGCCAAGATGTTGTTCGAGTTGCCGAACGGTTTTGCTGACGGCTTGAGGCGTCACGCCATGCGCGTGTGCGGCCTTATTAAAACTACCGCATTCGGCTGTTCGAATGAATATGGATAATGCGCGGAGTTCGTCCAACACTGGCCTCAGCAACTTGAGCGGGAAGGCATAGCGTAAACCGGAATGTCAATGACGTCCGAGAAAGAAATTGTCGTGAAGTTTTGCCTGCCGCTCCCGCGTCGGAGCCATCGCAACGGCGCGGGGCGGTAACGTCATTGGCCGGTCTGCCAGCGCAGGACCGGATGCGTCGCTCCACCAGGCATCGCCCATACGCCTGCAGGACCGAAGTCATAAGACACAAACGATGCAGGCATGCTCATCTGAGCGGTCGTGAGCCCGCTGGATGCCGGTATGGGCGTGCCATACACGGTGCCAACCGTAGCTGCCGTCGTGTCTTTGTTCCAGTAGACGTCGTTTGTGATCGTGCCGAGATTCGTCCTTGCAATCCCTATAGGCTGATAGAACGGCTGCGTGACGAGGCCCGTCGCAAACGACTGGCTGATGGCCCCTTCGTTGACGACGACGAGTCCCGCGCCGCCACATGGCGTGCCGGCGCTCCCGCGGCAGTAGCCCTGAAGCAGGGTAGGGCTTGTCGAATACGACTGCGTGATCGATCCCAGGTTGTAGCCGATAAGGCCACCTGCGCCTTCGTTCGTATAGCCCAACGACGTTAGTGCACCAGTGGAGTACGACTGAATGATTGCGCCCACGTTTTCGCCGACGAGACCGCCGAGCATACCGCCTGTGGTAGCGACGACCGCGCTCGACGAGCGCAGGATGGTGCCGAAATTGCCGCCCACGAGTCCGCCGGCAGTCGTTTCATCGACGTTCGTCGGTTGCGCAGGTCCCGCGTCGCCAATATTGAGGTTGCCCGATGCGCTGTCGCGGACGACCGTTCCGTAGTTGGCGCCCGCGAGCAGCCCGACATAGGCCCTCACGGAGGGACCCAGATGGCCATTGCCGTTCACGCTCAGGTCGCGCACCACCCCCTTCTCGCCAATGACGCCGAACATGCCCATTGCCCCCGGGCCGTCGCTAGCCGGGTCGCCAGCCACCAGCCGCCCAAGGGTCAGCGAACTCACCGTCTTGCTTTGCCCATCGAATTGCCCGGTAAACGGCGTGTTGATGTCGCCGAGCGGAACGTAGGAGCCGTCGCTCGTCGCACTGGCGTCGATATCCTTTCCCAACGCGTAGTTGCCGGCCAGATCGCTGGCAACACTTCTCAGGTCGCCAAGTGAATTGACAAGCTTGTAGGCGGTAACCTGCGTCAACAAACCGCTGTACGGACCGGCTTTCCACGCGCTGTTGGCGAGGATGGTGCCAGGGCTGTAGCTGCCATTCATGTCATAGAACGACCTTACGAAACCAGTGCTGCTCGACCAGTCGACCATGCCCTGGTTGGCCACGCTGCCGGCGTTGTCGATGCCCGCCGCGTCCGCGCGCAAGCTCAGGTTGCCGCTGCCGGTGTTTTTAAGTGTCGTCGCCGGCGCAATCGTCACGTTGCGAAAAGCCCCGAGCGATAACGACGCCGGCCCTTGCCACTCCAGATTTGAACCAACGGTCAGGTCGCCGCTTGCGCCATTGGTGCCGGTCGCAATGGCATCGACGGACGTTCCGGCGTTCAGGCTGCGCATGAAAGCGCCGGCCGTGGCGCTATCGACGGTGAAATTCGGCGTCGATACGTTCCAAAGTCCCGCTTGCACTGCCGCGCCGCTTTGCAACGCGAGCGTGTTGGCGAGTGTATCCACGGTGCCGCCGCTACCATCGACGTTTGTTGCCGCTATCGTTCCCTGCTGCGTGACGTGACCATTGTCGGCAACCAGCCAGATGTGGCCGTCGCGCATCGCCGTGCCAGTCGCGCGGATGCGCGAGCCACTCCCGGCAAGCGCATAGATATTGCCGTCTGCTGCTTCGAGGTTGATCTGCGCGGCCTGCGTGATACCGCGATCAACTACCGTGCCTTTGCTGCTGATCTGCACGAATACCTGGCGGCTGCTCGACGACTCGTAAAGCACCACTTGCTTTCCCACGACGTATTCGGCTGTGCCGTTCGGTGCGCTGACCGAACCTCCGTTCACTACGGCATCGTGCGCGATAAGAAAGATATCGCCGCCACTGGAACTGATCTTGCCAAGATTCACCACCTGCCCATTCGATGACCCCGCGAGCACGAGCGTCCCGCCATTCATGAATGCGGTATCGGACAGATCGAGTGTTGAAGCCACGAATCGACCGCCCGTGCTAATTACGCCCGTCCGACCGACCAGAATGCCTTGAGGGTTGACCAGATACACGCTGCCCGTTGCCTTCAGATTCCCGAGAATTGCCGAAGGCGAGCCGCCGGTCACCCGATTGAGTGTCGTGCCCGAGCCATTGTCAAAGGTGACCGTGTTGCCTGTGCCGATCGAGAAGCTGTGCCAATCGATCACGCCACGGGACGAGGACTGGTTGATCGTGAGCGAACCGGGGCCGCCGCTGATCGCGCCCTGGCCTTGGACAAAGCTGCCATTCTGCGGCAGCGGTCCGGCCGCGTGGGCTACCGGCATACACCACATTGCGATCGCGAGCGGCACCGGTAGTGCAAGCGTCCGCATGAAATGCCGGGACCGATACGCGGCAAGCGGTGCGCCGGCAAACCCCAATGTGAAGGGCAGCCTCTTGCGTGATGTCAATGGCGACTCGCTTGCCAGTCTGGATGATTGACGCAACATGACCGCTCCCGAAACGTGTTTCGTGGAAAGCCGATGCGCGGAACGCAGGTTGTTGCGACCAGGGAAGGCGTGAAAGCCGCTGTACCGCACAGTACATCTAATCATAGCAGTGCGTTCGGAAGGCAAACCGGTATTTGTGCATGCATCCGGTGCTCGCCGGCGCCTTGTCAAGCGGGCTGTGCGCCGGTCGCATGCTCAGAACACCCGCTCAACATTTCACATTCCAATTCACCGCCCGAGCGGTTCGCGCCTTAAGAACCAGGCGATGTTTCGATGTCCGCACTAACTGATTGCAGCCAGTCGATGAACGCCCGCATATGAATCGGTTTGTCAGCGTCATGCGAGATCAACGCGTAGTAAGTTGACCCTAACGACCACAGTTCAGGAAACGGCGTCTGCAGCCGGCCGCTTGCACAATCGGCCTCGAGCGTTGGAAATGGTCCGATGCCGAAACCTAATGCGTCGGACACGGCTTGCAACGTCACAAAAAAATGATCGAACCTTAACGTGCGATTGGCTCGAAGCGTGGGGCATCCCGCGGCTTTGACCCATGCTTCCCAGTCGCCCGGACGGGTTTCGCTTGTCAACCAGGTTTCATTGCTCAATTGTTCAACGGTCTTGACGCCTGATCGCAAAATCAGCGCGGGACTCGCAATGACTGTATTCGACTCCCGGAAAAGTGGCCACGTCTGATACTGGCCACTGCTCGGTACTTCCCGTCGTATGGCCATATCGAAACTGCCTCTTAGCGCCGCTTCCGTGGACATGACGGTTGACACGCGCACGTCTACATCCGGGCAGCGCTCAGCGAACGACGGCAATTGGGGTATCAGCCAGCGCATTGCGACCGTGGCCGATGCGCTCACCCGAATGACCTTCAGATGCCGGCTCTTTCCATAGCGCTCCGCAGCATCCGCTATGTGGTCGAACGCCGCTGTGATCTCGCGGGCGAGCGCGCGGGCGTGGGGAGACGCCGCCATGCTTTGCCCGTCCCGGAAGAATAAAGGCTGTCCGAGCCACTCCTCAAGAATTGCGATCTGACGACTGACGGCGCCGTGCGTCAGGTTCAGCTCTTTGGCTGCGGCCGAATAGCTCCCCGCTCGGGCGGCCACTTCAAAGATACGCAGCGCGTTCAGAGGCGGCAGTTTTTGTCTCATATGTGAGTTCTATGCACAGGGGGAGCGATATTTTATCGATTGTGTGAGCTGATTGAACATCATACGCTGTACTCATTCACCTGAAGGAGACAATCATGACTGAACGAATCAACGTGAATTCCCGGTCCTATCGACTGCCGTCAGTGCCCACGATCATCGTCTGCATCGACGGGTGCGAGCAGGAATACATCAATCAGGCAATCCAGGCGGGCAAGGCGCCTTTTCTTGCGAGTCTTCCTGCCTTTGGCACGGTGACCGCAGGGGACTGCGTGGTTCCCTCGTTCACCAACCCGAACAACCTGTCGATTGTTTGCGGAGCGCCGCCCTCGGTCCACGGTATCTGCGGCAACTTCTTCTTCGATCAGGAAGCGAATGAAGAGGTCCTGATGAACGACGCCAAATATCTTCGAGCCCCGACGATCCTCGCTGAACTCGCCCGGGCCGGCCAGCGCGTAGCGGTGGTGACGGCCAAGGACAAGCTGCGCAGCCTGCTTGGACATCAGATGAAAGGAATCTGCTTTTCAGCGGAAAAGGCAGATCAAGTCAAGCTTGTCGAGCATGGGATCGAGAACATCGTGGCACGGGTGGATATGCCGGTGCCCCCTGTGTATAGCGCGGAACTGTCGGAATTTGTGTTTGCCGCAGGCCTTTCCTTACTAAACAACGAGCGTCCCGACTTGATGTATTTGTCGACGACCGACTACGTACAACACAAGCACGCGCCAGGCACGCCTGAAGCGAATGCGTTCTACGAGATGATGGACGGCTATTTCAGCCGATACCACGAACTCGGCGCAGTCGTGGCGATTACGGCCGACCACGGAATGAACGCAAAGACCGATGCGATCGGCAGGCCGAATATCGTGTTCCTGCAAGACTTGCTGGACGCTCGTTATGGGCAGGCGTTCGCGCGCGTGCTCCTGCCTATCACCGATCCCTATGTAGTGCATCACGGCGCGCTGGGCGGATACGCGACCATCTACTTGCGCGACCCCGAAAGTCAGCGCGATGTCACTGCCTTCCTTGCCGGCATCGCGGGTGTGGAGGCGGTATTCACGCGGGCGCAAGCGAGCGAAAAATTCGAAGTGCCTCAAGATCGGATCGGCGATCTCGTCGTGCTCGGAGAGCGGCTGACGGTGCTGGGCAGCGCTGCCGACAAACACGACCTGACTGGCCTGACCGTTCCGTTGCGCTCGCACGGCGGACTGTCCGAGCAGCGAGTCCCCCTCATTTTCAACCGCAAGCTGGTGGATGTAGACGACGCCCGGCGCTTGCGTAATTTCGACGTGATCGACATCGCGCTCAATCACCTCGGCTGATACAACAACCCGGCTAGCGCAGCGGAGACTGCGCCCCGCACGGAGACAAGCATGCCCTCAGATACATCAAATAGCCTGGAATCCCAGGCTGTGTTGCGAAGCGCCACCTTTGCCCAGTACAAATGGCGCGCGCTGGTCGGCGTCACGTTTTGCTACTTGTTCTACTACACCGGACGCCAGACCCTCGGCTTCGCCGTCGCTGGTATCCAGCACGATTACGGCTTGTCGAAATATCAGATAGGCTGGATCAGCGCGACGATGCTCTGGTGTTACGCCGGCGGCCAGTTCGTCAACGGCAATCTCGGCGACAAACTCGGCGGCAAGGCCATGATGATCGGTGGAGCGGTCCTGTCATTGGCGGCGAACTGGGTCTTCAGTTTCGGCCACACTTTTTTGTTCTTTCTTCTCGCGTGGGGAGCAAACGGCTACTTCCAGTCGATGGGTTTTGCGCCTGGCAGCCGCTTGCTGTCGAACTGGTGGGGTCACACGAATCGCGGTTTCGTTTATGGTGTGTACATCGGCTTTTCCGGCTTCTCTTCGGTGCTCGCTTATGTCTTCCCGGTCGTCATCCTGGGCGCGATGCATCTCGACTGGATCTGGATCTTCAGGCTTGCGCCATTGTCGATGCTGCTCGGCGCACTGGTCTTGTTGCTGTTCGTATCGGAGCGTCCGGAAGACCAGTCAATGCGTTCGGCAGACCCCGCGGACGATACACCCCGTCTTCCAGCGCAAGACGAGCTGACCAGCGCGCAGCGATACTCGATCGTGCTGCGGAACTGGAAGCTTTATATCACCGGGCTCGCCATTGGTTTGCAGAACGCCGCGCGCTATGCATTGGTCGTCTGGGTGCCCGTGCATTATCTCGGCATGGACTGGAAGAGTTCGGCGGCGCTGATCGATCCAAAGTGGATCACCATTGCCTTGCCCATAGGAATGGCGCTAGGTTCGCTGTCGAATAGCTGGATATCCGACGTGCTGTTCCAGGGAAGGCGTTACCTGGCCATCGTCTGGTACATGGTGCTGGCATCGACCACTGCGATCATCATGATGTTCATCCCGCACGCCAGCATGCTCGCAATCGGTTTGCTGTTTCTTTGCGGTTTCTTCGTCTTCGGGCCGGCGTCGTCGTTCTGGGCGCTTTGCCCGGATATTTTCGGACGTCGCGTTGCAGGTACCGCGACTGGTGTTCTCAACACCATGTCTTATATCTTTGCGGGCATCGGCGAGCCGGTGATCGGCCGCATCATCGACTCGACCGGAAACACAGCAATCATCTTCCCGATCGTCGCAGGACTGTGCGCGGCCAGCGCCGTGCTGTCCATGTCGATCAAACGATGAGGGTGCAAACCGGTTGCGCTGCGGGTCAGGACGTTTCGGACTGTCCGACGATCACACTTCGCCAATTTTGGTGTTGAATAGCGCTCAACCTGGCGGGGGGCGCTCTTATACGGTCTCATGTAATGATCAAATGCGGCCACGAGTTGCTGGATCGCCTGATCGAGTTCATCTGCCGGCGCTCCTAAAGGCTGAGTCAGGCGCATCGCTTCCTTCGACGCCAAGGATTTCAGCAACCCGGCGGTCAGCTCATCGTAGCAATTGGCCCGCTCCCGGTCGTCTGCGTCGGGTTCTCCGCGCCGAAGGACTTCGATCACCGCGGCGGCGCCACGAACCACTCGCACCGCGACGGTCAAGTTCCGCAGTTGTTCGAGCCGTGCAGAGCGCCGCTGGCCCTCCAGGAGCATACGTTCTCTCGCAGCTTCAAGCCGTGAGCTGGCCAGACCGGCTTCGCGTTGCAGGCTATCGAGCATGGCAGTCGATTCTCCAGTCATCCGAAGCGCGGCGGATGCGAACGCCATGTTGGCAGAAAGCGCGGCTGAGATCGCGGCATTCAGCGCATCACTCGCCTTCGGCGGCCAGAAAAGAAAGCTCGCCGCCACACCAACGCAGGCGCCGACAAATTCGTTTGTAAGACGAGCGACAATCAATCCCTCTGCCGGATGGATGAAATCCGACATCAGCATGAACATCGGCGTCAGGAAGACAACGAACAGGCCGTAGTTCACCAGCCTCACTGCAGCGGTCACCGCGGCGAGCGGCAAAATTGCCAACGTTACCGCCAGCGGTCCGGACAGACTCGTCAGAAGAACAGCGGCGATCGCTCCATCGATGAGGCTGCCGCATGCACGCTCCAGCACGCGCAACCATGTATTGGTGGAGACCGGTTGAGTCACGACGATTGCAGCGATCGCGCCCCAGTATGCAAACGTGACACTGAGCGATGTGCCGATCGCGAAAGCAAGCACCGATGCGACAGCCACCCTCAGCGCATGGACATAGACCAGTCTTTCGATTTTGACCGCATGAGTGTCGGGAGGCAAGGGCGTCCCAGGGGCCATATCAAGCGCGTATCGATCGTCTGTGAGGCGAGCGATGGCGCTTGCCGCAAAGGCAATGGCAGTTGCTGTCTGGTCCGTCCGTTCAGCCGCTTGTCGCAACAGCGCTTCACGCTGCCGGCGCGTGAGATAGGTAGCCGCCAATTCGGGACCGTGACCGTCTGATTTTCGCGAATGCGACTGGCGGCAGTGTAACGATTTTGGCCTTCGAGATCGCGGACTGGGTCGTTGCCAACCGATCATTCCGCACGACTTTACCTGCTACGATGACTTTGTCCATTCAAGGAGAAGCGGTCGATGACGAACGTAGAGGCGCTTCGCGCATTTTATGCGCGATATATAACAGCGAAAGGCGCGTGCAGAGACCCGAGAATCGAGGACGCATTTGCGATGGTCGAAAGGGAAAAGTACCTGGGCCCCGGTCCATGGAACGCTTACACGCTGACGGGATACGTCTCGACCGACACATCCGACCCTGCCGTTCTCTATCAGGACATTCTAATCGGGCTCAAGACCGACCAAGGCATCAACAACGGCGAGCCGAGCCTGCATGCACGCTGTCTGGACGCTGCAGCCATCTCGCCGGGCGAGACCATCACACACATTGGTTCGGGAACCGGCTATTACACGGCACTTCTCGCGCGTCTCACCGGGGAAGCCGGGCGCGTAACCGCTTATGAGATTAACCCGGGGCTCGGTGCGCATGCGACGTCGAACCTTGCTCATCTGGCGCACGTTCGGGTGCTGGAAGAAAGCGGAGCTGATGCGGTGCTGCCGCGATCGGATCTGATTTACGTGAGCGCGGGCGCGACGCACCCATTGAATAGCTGGATCGAAGCACTCAATGAAGGCGGCCGTCTGATCTTCCCATTGACGCCGAACCGCGGTCTGGGCGGCATGCTGCTTGTGACACGCGTCGCCGCAGACTCATACGCGGCAAAGTTCATTTGCCCGGCGACGTTCATCGAATGCATCGGCGCTCGCGATGATGCGACCGGGGAATCTTTGGCCAACGCGTTCGAATCAAATACTAACGATGCCGTCAAGTCGCTGAGGCGCAAAACTTCCGCGGACCAATCTGCGTGGTTCGTGGGGGACGATTGGTGGCTGTCGACCTCCGAGCCGCTCGATGCCGCTGATTGATATCGAGGTCGCATCGCCTGACGACGTTCAGTGCACTACTGCCGGGACGTCACGGCATCTTTGGTTCCGACCAACTCCGTGATCAGACTCAACCGACTCACGTTTGAGCGAGCACGATGTCGCGGGCGCCTCCGGACTGAATCATGATGTACACCACGTCTTCGGCCGTCTCATTCCTGACGTGATGCATGACACCCGGTTCGACCGTGTGATGATCGAAGACTTGGGTTCTGTCGATCAGATCGCCGATTTTCTTTTCGACGGTCAACACGCCTCGAACGACGACAAAGCGGTCACGCACGGTCGTATGAAAGTGCCATTGCGTTTCGCCGCCGGCGCGGACCGTGGTCCTGGAGACGCTGTAGTCTTCCTCTGTCAGCAAGGTTTCGTAGAGAACCTTGCTGTTTGCGAGCGGGATGTTTGTATCTGTCATTTGAGCTCCTTATGTCTCGCGGATGCGATGAACTATTCGTTGACGCGGCCTTAATGTAAGTTCGGCGACGTTCCACGGGTAGCGATAAATTTGTGCACAATGCTGTGAGTTAAATCGACGTCCAAACCGCATGCGCCGACTTCCCCCTCTGAACGCGCTTCGCGCCTTTGACGCAGCCGCTCGGCAGCTCAGCATCTCGGCCGCCGCGCAGGAACTGCACGTGACCCACAGTGCCGTGAGCCATCAAGTTCGCCAACTGGAGGAGTGGCTCGGCAAGTCACTGTTTGTGCGCCACGCGGGCGGCGTGCGGTTGACGGATGAAGGGCAGAGCCTGAAGCAGGCCGCCGACCAGATTTTTGCGCTGCTGGAGACCCGTTGCGCGGAGATCGCGCAGCACGCGCCGATAGCCGAAATCGTACTGGGCGCTCCGGGCAGCTTCTTGTCGCACTGGCTCATTGCGCGGCTCGACCGGTTCGAGGCGGCCAATCTGGACATCCGGGTCCGCTTGCAAATGAGTACGTCGATGGACGATCTGCAGCGGCATGTTGTCGATTGCCTGATCGTCGGTGACCGAACGTGGCCAGCGGATGTCGAGGCTGTGAACCTCTTTGAAGAAACCGTTGGTCCTGTCTGCGCGCCGGACTGGCCTCATGGCATTGCGACGCCGGCCGATCTGATCGGGCAGCCGCTTCTGCATACAACTTCGCGTCCCCACGCGTGGGTGGAATGGGCGGCTCGGAATGGAGTCGATCCAGCGCTGTTTGCGAGCGGTCGTCGGTTTGACCACTTGTCGTTGCTTCTGGAAGCGGCGGCCGCCGGTTTTGGCGTTGCGATCGCGCCTGCGTTACTGGTCGAGCGCGAGTTATCGAAGGAAAGATTGATCGCTCCACTCGGGTTCGGACCGAGCGACGCCTTTTTCGCTTTCTGCACGATGCGCGGCCGGCCCGACAAAGCACTTCTCCGCCTGCGCGAGTGGCTCAAGACGCAGAGGCTGCATACGGCGACAACCACCTGATTTAAAGTGGGCGCCTCCGGCAGCCGACCGAAAAACCGGAACCGCAATGTGGAGCGATCAATTGCGCGAGTCGATGCGGGCAAGCAGACACGCGAACGCATTCGCCATCGCCTGCTAAGATTGCTTTTCGAAATCATGACAACCAAGCGAGCTTTATGCGCACTACGGTGCCAGACGATGCTGTGCGACCATCCGTGGCCATGGTCGACCCACCGCCGGTGCTGCACTGGTCATCCAAAGGGGGCGCGCACGCCACGCCCGAAACGCGTGAGGGGTGTACGCCATGCCGGTCTCCGGAATTCGGATCAACGGCGATACCTCACGTCGTCTGGACTTACTGGAATGGGACGCCACTGCCGCGTATCGTCGATGCTTGCTTGCTGAGTTGGCGCAGACACTTGACGGGATACCGTGTTCAGTTGCTAGGTCCTGACAGTCTGCCGTCAGGCCTGCCGCCGTTGCCACGCGGTTTTGCGCTGTGGGCGCCACAGGTTCAATCGGACTGGGTAAGGCTGGCAGTATTGACGACGTTCGGAGGCGTCTGGATGGACGCGACGACGCTTTTGTCCAGCTTGCCGCACACCTCGGCATCAGCAGACGACAAGATGCCTCCCTCGCCGCTATCCTTTGTCGAGGCTCTGGACACGCTCGACCGGCCGGATCTTATCGGCTATTTCAACTCGGAGCGCACGTACGACATGGCGTATCCAATGCTGGAGAACTGGTTTTTGGCGGCGCCTGCGCGTAGTGTCTTCATGACGCACTGGTTCCATACCTTCAGTGCCATGCTCATGCCGGACGGCCGCAGCGATATTGACCACGTAGTGAAGGGAGTGACGATCCCAGCCTTGTTGCAGGGTTTCAGCCATGCGCCCCAATATTTCGCCTGCCATGCAGCGGCACAGTGGGTCATGCGGCAACACGGCGGACGACTCGCGTTGATACCGGCCGAACTGGATGCATTCCTGGAACCGCATTCACGCGGGTGGGACTCTGAGCGCGTGTGCAACTGGTTGTGCGATGCGTCCGCGGATGGGAAGCGACCATCGGCAAGACCGCTGACCAAACTGATTAGCTTGCTCTGGCGTCCGCTGGAGGAGCGGTTGCAGCGCGGGGATTTCCACCGCGAGTCGATCCTTGGGGAACTCGGCTCCGCCTCGCATGCGTGACAATCGAACGCGATTACGAATACGCGGCCGTTCACGGCAAGCTTCCAAAAGAATTAAGGGTTAACACTTAGTTTCAACAATAATGCTTTGTCCTGTCGATGCTTAATACGGTGCGGCCCCCGGTCTAGACTTCAATCACTGAAACGCAAACGGGTGTTTGCGAAAAACCAAGTCTGGAGGTAAAGCATCATGAAACTCGTTCAATCGCTCATCGTTGCCGTTGCGTTGGTCGTTCCGGCTGTCTCGTCTTTCGCTCAATCAAATCAACCCGTAACCCGCGCCGAAGTGAAGGCGCAACTGGTCCAACTGGAAAAAGCAGGCTATAACCCGACTGGCGATCAAACGCAATATCCGGCGAACATTCAAGCGGCTGAAGCGCGCGTGAATAGCGACAACGTGGCAGCCAACAGTTTTGGCGGCGTGGCGGATGGCACATCGGCATCGGGTAGCCATCATTCAATGCGCGCGGTCGAAGGCGACGTCGCTCGCGTCGGTCACAAGATTGGCTCGTCGGTCCGCCCGGATGCCAACGATGGAATGCAACCGGTGTATTTCGGTTCGTAAGGATTGAGACTGGTCAAAGATGCAAACTGAAGGCGCGCAAAAGATTGCGCGCCTTGTTCTTTTTAGCGCTGGACCGGCAATCGGCGTTGCCTGCCCAGCCAATTGCCGCGGCCGCCTCCGGTTCGCATGAAATGAGACCAGCCAAAAAATCGTGTTGCGTGCGTAGCGCGAACCTTGCTCAAGATTGTCGATGGACAACCGTTAACCCGATGAAGCGCTAGCAATAGTCGGGACATCATGAATCATCGACCGAACCATTTCGACACTCTCAAACTCGCACGCGATGCACCCACGGAAGTCGTTCGCGCGGCGTACAAGGCGCTAAGTCAGCGTTACCATCCGGACCGGAATGCTGCACCGGAAGCGGCCGAGATCATGTGCTCGCTCAATCTTGCTTACAGCATCTTGAGTGATCCGCTGAAGCGCCAGGAATATGAGTATGAGCTGGCGCTTGCGAGAAATAAGTCGCCGTCGGGCACGCTTGCTCGTCGAACGAATCCATCCAGCGAAGATTATTGGCCCCGAGGCAGAACACGAGCACGCCGACGGCAGAGAGCCGTCACCCGCTTTTCCTTGCTGATGTGCCTCGTGTTCACTTCTGCCGTAGCGGCAGTTTTCATTCAATCGGAACACGCTTATGCCTTAAGCATGGGCACGCATGAGCAATCTTTCCCAATCAAGGCGGCGCACTACAAGCAATCCGCGTTGCAAATATCGCGGGCAGATCGCTCGTCCGAGTAGGCCGACAGCCTGACAGCAGACAAGGACTCAAGGAAGGGGAGAGGCGCTTCCTTGTCCCTCATGAATATTCCAGACCATTGGAAACAGCGGATGTTCCATGGGCAAGCCTTCGGGCAAGTCTGCCGCAAGGCCTGGGAATTCCGGCGAGGTTCTCCACGGTCTCGGTGCATGCCGGACATCGTCGCCAATGAACCGTACTGAAAAAGCCCTGCGACGATGCGCACCCGGGACGCCGCCCGATGCATGCAGCGTCAGCATGTTGAAACACACCATGTCGCCAGGCTCGAGCGCCCAGCCGCGTACATCGAAAGCTTCACGATCGCCATCGATGTCAGGCAAATCCGCGAGACTCCCCTCCGGAAACCACTTCGCCTCGTTTTCCATGAACGTGCGGGGCATCAGCCACGGCCCGCGATGTGAACCCATGACAAACTCGAGCGTGGATTCGCGCGACACCGGGTCCACAGGAATCCACATGCTGACGTTATCCGATCCCACGATATTGTAGTACGGCTGGTCCTGATGCCAGGGCGTCCGCTGCCGAGTGTTCGGTTCTTTAACCAGCACGTGATCATGGTAGAGCCGCACTGTCTTCCCACCGATCAACGCCGCCGCGGCGGTCGGCGCCGGCGACTCGAAAATGAACTGCCGATATGCCACGTTCTCCTGCCAGTTGCAAAAGTCTTCAAAAAACCAGCCGGGGTCGTCGGGGCGGCTAGCAGTCTTCGCGCGACTACTGGGTTGCGCGATGTTGTGATCGATTCCGGAACGAAGCCGAGCGATCTCGTCCGCGTTGAACAGACCCCGGATGCATACCGCGCCATTCTGGCGAAACTCTCGAACCGTGTTCGGCGTGACCGCTTTCGCCACGCGCGCTTCAAAGTCTGACGTCATCTCCGGCTCCCTCAGTCGCCATAAATATTGAAATCGAAGTACTTGTGGGCAAGCCGGTTGTAAGTGCCATCATGTCGTATCGCGGCAATGCCGGTGTTCAGTTTCGCAGCCAGGGCGGTGTTGTCCTTGCGTACACCAATGGCCACACCGTCGCCCGCGACTCGCTTGTCTTTGACCTCTTCTCCTGCAAACGAATAACCCTTGCCACGCGGGGTCTTGAGGAAGCCGATGTCCGCTTGCACTGCAGACTGGAAGGCTCCATCCAGGCGACCCGTGGTCAGGTCCTGATAAATCGCATCCTGCGTAGGATATGAAATGACCGTCACGCCTTGCGGAGCCCACTCCGCCTTGGCGAAGGTCTCCTGCATCGAACCCTGGTCCACGCCGATTCGCTTGCCTTTTAGCGACGCGGCTTCAGGCACGAGCGTTGAGCCTGTTGCCGCTACCAGACGGGAAGGGCCGTTATAGATCTTGTCGGTGAAATCGATCTGCTGTTTGCGTACCGCCGTGGCGGACATGGCCGACAAGATGGCATCGAACTTCCGCGCTTGCAAAGCCGGGATCATGGCGTCGAAGCTCTGTTCGACCCAGACGCATCTGGCATGCAGGTTCGCGCAAATTGCATTGCCCAGGTCGATGTCAAACCCGACGAGCGTCCCGTCCGGCGCCTTTGATTCAAACGGCGGATAAGTCGGATCGACCCCGAAGCGGATCACTTTCGAATCCTGCGCGTGGGCAGCGAGAGGCAGTAGCGCGAGCAGCAGCAGATTCAGTAAGCTATAGCGTTTCATGGTGCGATTCCTGGGTGAGTGGATCGGTCCGGCGCGTCTTTATCCGGGGGCGTTGAAACGAGGGAACTCATCGCGCGAGCAAAGACCTGCTGTGCGCGCAATGCCGTCAACTCGCGCCAGTGAGTATCGGCGGGGAAGAAATGTTCCAGCAATGCGGCCTTGATGCGACGGCCCGTTGCATCGAAGGGATCGCCGAACAGGTGCAGCCAGTGGTCGTCACGCAATAATCGATGCGAGCGCGCAGGGTCGTATGTCCCGCATTCGATAACGAATTGCATCAGGTCCACGTCACTGAGCTGGTCGAGCATGGCTTGCGATGTATAGCCCGTTGCAGTGGCAGCAATGCCGGTGTCAGTGGTGGATGATGGACTCGTGACAATGGTATGCAGCCACGGACCGTAGAGTGCCTGCATGCGCGACAGCATCGGGTAAGCCTTTGCAGTGATCGCCATCAGCATGGGATGGCCAAATGCGCCTGCGCCAGTGTGCAAGTCAAAGCATATTGCCGTCTGCGCGTCGGCAACGTGCTTTTCCATGATCGCGCGCAGAGTGCGGTTGCTCCAGGCCGGCTCGCGGCCACCGAAAAACAGGCCGTCGGCGTGCACGTACTGTCCCGCTTCCACGACGCTCATCACTGCAGCATTGCCATCGCGGGCAATGCACGCCGCCAATGTTGCGTCGGCAATGCTGCGAGCCGGGCCTTCGAGTTCAGGACACAGGTAAATTGGGTGCATCGATTCATAACCGGCGTTAGCCGGGAGGGGGCGGTCGAACGCGACATAATTTCGATTCAGATCGACGTTATCTTCCGTTACGCGCCGCAGCCACGCCGTTCCCCACGGATTCACGAGATGGACGATCACGACGCTCACGCCTTCGGGGACGCCGTGTGTTCGAAGAGAATCGAGTAGCGCGATCTGGCAGTCGGAACCATAAAAGCCTTCGACGCCATGGGTCCCCGACAGCACGACCAAGCGGGAGGGCGCACACGGATCGCCAAGCACTGCGACATCCGTGACGAGCGTTTCTTCCCGCGGTCCTTTCAGCGGATGCAGCCACTCTGTCATGGATGCATCTGCCATGCGGGCAGCGATCAGAAAGCGCTCACGCTGGCGATCGAATGAGGGCGCTTCAAGAAAATACGAATTCATTTAGGTATCTTAAATGTGAAAAGATGACTGTTCGGCATTATCGTGTTGCTCCGCGTCGATCAGGCGTTGCACGCCCCGGCGAAATCGTGTTGGTCCCGCGTCGAGCGCGAGGTTGATATTCGGTGTCCGCCGGTTTGCCATCCCGGCATGCACGGCGGCGAGGATCACGCGATCTTCATCGAATGCGTGGCGCACGTCTTCATTGAATTGCTCCGACACGAGCGCGTCGCTCCGGTCGAAATTTCGAGCCTGGAACCAGTAATAGCGCGTGGTCGATTCGTCTACAGGCGTCAAGAAGTTATAGGAGTTCATGAGGAACACATCGGGATGCATGGGTCCGGACTCGCTGCCGCTGCCCGCAGGCGTAAAAACAGCCTTGATCACAGCGTGCGATGGAAAGCGCACTTCGTATTGCTGTTTCCGGTCGCAGCGCCCACTGAACTTGACATAGCGTGCGTAGAAAGGCGCGACCTCCACGTTGCGCATCCAGCGCGACACCGTCACACCTTTTCCGTTTTCCAGGGTGCTGAGCGGTTCGCCCTCGCACGCTGCATTGCCAAACGACGATGGATGCACCCATGCGACATGCGACGGATCGAGAAGGTTGTCGGTGACATACAGGTAGTGGCAATCGACAGTCATTGCGTCGCCCTGATTGATGCCCCACGCGGGGTCACCCCATTCCGGCACCTCGATAATGGCGGCTGGATCCGCATGTTCCGGCGGTCCCATCCATAGCCACACCAAACCATAGCGCTCGTGCGCCGGATAGCTTTGTACCCGTGCACCAGGCGGAATGCGCGCGTTGCCAGGCGCGCGAACGCACGTGCCCGAGCCATCGAATGTCAGTCCGTGATATCCGCATTCAACGTGTTCGCCTTTCAGGCGCCCCATCGATAACGGCAACTTGCGATGCGGACAGGCGTCTTCCAGTGCGGCTACGGACCCGTCGAGCTGGCGGTACAGCACGACCGCCTCGCCCAGCAGCCGCGTTGCGTGGAGCCCGGGTCCGACTTCGTCGCTGCGGGCAGCGACATACCATGCGTTTCTGACGAACATGAATGCATTCCTTGACTTTCACCGGTTTCTATCCGGTCGATGTCCAAAGCTTAGGAAGTCAATATTCAAAAGAATAGAGGGGTGATTTTGCGAGTTCGTTTAGAATTTCTAAAATGACACAGCCGGAGAACTCTGATGGATACGTTGCCGCCTCTGCGTGCACTGCAAGTGTTCGATACGCTGGGGCGTTGCCAGGGCGTGATCGAAACCGCTCGACGACTGGGTGTTTCTCCGGGCGCCGTCAGCCAGCAGATCAAGCAATTGGAGGACTCGGTCGGCATGCGTTTGCTGGCGAAAGAAGGCAAGCGGTTGAGATTGACCGAAGCCGGGCGGATTTATCACGCCAGTTGCGCGCAGGCGTTCGAAAGTCTGCGGCTGGCGCGTGCGGAACTGGAGCGGGGCAAACTGAAGCGTAGCCTGAGCATCAGCGCGTTGCCGTCGGTCTTGTCGAAGTGGCTTGCGCCTCGGATTTATTCCTGGCAACGGGAGCATCCCGAGATCGACATCTTTCTCGATGGCACACATTCTGAACCGTCACCCGATGGTCATCACATCGATTTCCGCATTACCTATGGCGAAAGCCTCGATCAATCCGGAACGCGCGCTGAACTGTTCCGCGACAAGGTCGTGCCCGCGTGCAGTCCCACTTTGATTGACGGGAAGGTGCTGGCTCACCCTGGCGACATACTCAATCATCCGTTGTTGTCGATTGACTGGCTGCCCAAATTTTCGTCGCCACCGTCATGGCGGGACTGGTGTGCGGTAAATGACGTGGACGACGATGGCGCTCGCGCCAACCGGCTGGTCTTTTCACTGTCGAGCCTGGCAATACAAGCGGCCATTGATGGCGAAGGGTTCGTACTCGCGCAGACGTCCATGATTGCCGCCGATGTTGCGGCTGGCCGGCTTGTCGTGCCTTTTCCCGCCGGCGTGACGCTCTTGTCACCGTACTTCGTTACTTGGCAGGCTAGTGCGTTCGATCACTCGCACTGCCGCGCGTTTCATCGATGGATTCTGACGCAGGGAAGGGAGCAACAATCAGTCAACGACATGCTCGCCGGTTGAGCGGTTCGACCAGCAGGCCATTCATGGGGGTCGGTTGAAATACGTTCCCGGAGAATCGAAACCGGTTTCTCAGCAACGACCACGCGTTAAATTCCAAAACGTAATTTTACATAAGATAAATTATCAACGTTTTGGTTGTAGGGGCAATATCCTAATGTCGTGTTTTAGCAATATAGAAATGTCGTGTTCTGCTGTTGGTGCCAAGCTGGGAACTTCCGATCAGACGATGGGAGTTCGCCATGAAACCAACCGGACTGGT
>Ga0153932_1000083_pt1 | contig 58329 bp, 59 predicted proteins | sample TSNJ016MetaG_FD_102273 | JGI IMG/M metagenome (GOLD analysis project Ga0153932, IMG submission 102273) | Attine ant fungus gardens microbial communities from New Jersey, USA - TSNJ016 MetaG | ecosystem: Host-associated > Fungi > Mycelium > Unclassified | place: USA: New Jersey, Wharton State... | reverse complement strand
CGTATTCTGGCGGAGAGACGGGGATTCGAACCCCGGTTAGGTTTGACCCTAAACACGCTTTCCAGGCGTGCGACTTAAACCGCTCATCCATCTCTCCAGCAAGTCGCGGATTATAGCAAACTCGCGCGATCGCGCCAGCCCCTTGTGGTGGGATGAAGTTGCAACCATCTCGCTGCGGCGAATTGCCAATCAAACCATAGACACCTGAGATCGTTGTCAAGGCGCGTGACGCATACATTTCAGCTGGTGAATGGATTAACAACCCGCAACTTTTGATCGATCATCAACCCGTTCTGCATGTCTTCGGAGTACAGCACATTGCATTCGGCAAGAAGTGCGGCCGCTACGATCATCGAGTCATAAACAGATAGTCCGTACCGTTCGGACACACGTCGACCGGTGTCATGTGTTTCCTCAGTCAGCGGTTCCGTGCTGCAAACGGCGCGGATTGCATCTAACACATCACCCGTCTCGTCCCACGACATACATAACTTGCGCCGCGTTACGTTCGCGACTTCGTTGAGCACTTGAACGCTGATAACACCGCCTTCAGCCATCAAGCCTTCGGCGCGGTTTGCCTTGGCCGAATCACTCGAAAGAAGGTAGAGCGCGACATTGCTGTCCAGAAAAACCTTAGTCATTGCGATTGGCGTCGTCGCGGCTGAAAGTGAAGTCAGCAGGCAATCGCCCCCGATACTGTCGTAGTCGTTCAAGCAACTCGCGGCTGGTCGGCTTCTTCTTGATCTGAAATTCGCGCGCGCCTGCAACGACAACGTCGACATCGTCGCCTTCATGAAGCTCAAGAGCCTCGACAACAGCGGCGGGCAACCGGATTGCCAAGCTGTTTCCCCACTTCGATACTTGCATGATTACCTCGATGGATATACTTTATATAATTGTATATCCACCAGGGTAGTCAGGTAAATATTTTTACCCCCGCAACCCCTTCACTTCCAGCCGGAACTTATGCAGCAACGGTTCCGTGTACCCGCTCGGCTGGGCGCGCCCTTCAAACACCAGTGCCTTTGCCGCCTTGAACGCCAGCGAGGTCTCAAAGTGCCCGGCCATCGGCTGGTAGTACGGATCGCCGTCGTTCTGCGCATCGACCACCTTCGCCATGCGCTCGAACGTTTCGTTCACCAACGCCTCCGACACCACCCCGTGATACAGCCAGTTCGCAATATGCTGGCTCGAGATGCGCAACGTCGCGCGATCCTCCATCAAGCCGATATCGTGAATATCCGGCACCTTCGAACATCCCACACCCTGGTCGACCCAACGCACGACGTAACCCAGAATCCCCTGGGCGTTGTTCTCGATCTCCTGGCGAATCTCTGCATCGGACCACTCGGCCTTTTCAACGACAGGAATGGTCAGCAAGCCATCGAGCAACGCGTCACGCGCGCTGTCGTATCCTGTCTTCTCGAGCGCCTGCTGCACGGCCTGAACATCGACCTGATGGTAATGCAGCGCATGCAGCGTAGCCGCCGTTGGCGAGGGCACCCATGCGGTGTTCGCGCCGGCCTTCGGATGAGCGATCTTCTGCTCGAGCATCGCATGCATCAGGTCGGGCATCGCCCACATGCCCTTGCCGATTTGCGCACGCCCGCGCAGTCCCGAACTCAACCCCGCGAGCACGTTATTGCGCTCGTAAGCCGTGATCCAGGCCGACGATTTCATGTCGCCTTTTCGCATCATGGGACCGGCTTCCATGGCGGTGTGCATTTCGTCGCCGGTGCGATCGAGGAAACCCGTGTTGATGAACGCGACCCGCGCCGATGCCGCCGCAATGCACGCCTGCAGGTTGACGCTCGTGCGGCGCTCCTCGTCCATGATGCCCATCTTGATGGTGTTTCGCGGCAAACCAAGCAGGTCTTCGACGCGGCCAAAAAGCTCATCGGAGAAAGCGACTTCGGCCGGGCCGTGCATCTTCGGCTTGACGATGTAAATCGAGCCCGTGCGCGAATTAAGCTTGTTTTTCAGGTCGTGCACGGCGCCGAGCGATGTCATCACGGCATCAAGAATGCCTTCGGGAATCTCATGTCCATCGCGATCGACCACGGCCGGGTTCGTCATCAGATGCCCGACGTTGCGAATGAAGAGCAGCGAGCGGCCATGCAGCTTGACCGTCGAGCCATCGGGCGCGGTGTATTCGCGATCGGCGTTCAGGCGGCGCGTGAACGTCTTTCCGTTCTTCGTCACGTCTTCGGCCAGATCGCCCTTCATGAGGCCAGTCCAGTTGCGGTAGAGCTGGACTTTGTCGGCGGCATCGACGGCGGCGACCGAGTCTTCGCAGTCGATGATCGTCGAGACTGCCGCTTCCATCAGCACGTCTTTCACGTGCGCGCAATCCGTCTTGCCGATGGAATCCGCGGCGTCGATCTGGATCTCGAAGTGCAGGCCGTGATGCTTGAGGAGGATGGCCGACGGCGCGTTTGCATCGCCCTGGAAGCCGATGAACTGCTCCGGCGATTGCAACGCTGACGATCCGTTTTTCAGCGTGACGGCGAGCTTGCCGCCTTCCACGCGATACGCGGTTGCATCGGCATGCGAACCGTTCGCGAGCGGCGCGGCTTCGTCGAGGAAAGCACGGGCGCGCGCGATGACCTTCGCGCCGCGAGCCGGGTTGAACTGCCTGGTGCGCTCGGCGCCGTCGGTGTCGGGGATCGCGTCGGTGCCGTAGAGCGCGTCGTAAAGACTGCCCCAGCGCGCATTCGCGGCGTTGAGCGCGTAACGTTGATTCGAAAGAGGCACGACGAGTTGCGGGCCGGCCTGCGTCGCGATTTCCGTATCGACGTTCTGGGTCGTCGCTTTCACGGCCGTGCTCGACGGGACGATGTACCCGATGCTTTCCAGGAATCCGCGGTACGCCTTGAGATCACGCACCGGGCCGGGATTCGCCTTGTGCCATGTGTCGAGTTCCGCCTGCAGCCGGTCGCGCTCGGCGAGCAGCGCACGGTTTTTCGGCGCAAGGTCGTGGACGAGGGCATCGAAACCTTTCCAGAACGCTTCGCTTTCGATGCCGACGCCCGACAGCGCCTCGTCATCGACGTACCTGGCGAGCACGTCCGCCACCTGCAAACCGTTTCGCTTAATCATTTGACTCATGAGTATCTCCAACTCTGTTTGTATTCGTCGCGATGCAGCATTGTAATTGCCATCATGTTAACGCTTCTTGGCCCAATCGACCGGTTGGTGACGTTGTAAAGGGCGTGGAGGATCGCCTCTACGAGTTCGCCGACGTCCGGCGCGCGAAGACAAGCAAAGCCGGAATGACTATATTTGTCGTCCTGTACGCTGTAATTGACCGATCAATCCATGCAGGCGGCGCATCATTGCCGCTGTTCAATGTTTATCGTTCAGAGGATTCCATGACCGAGTTGTCCGCGTTCCCCATCACGGCAAAATGGCCGGCGCAGCATCCCGAGCGGCTGCAGCTTTATTCGCTGCCGACGCCCAACGGCGTCAAGGTCTCTATCATGCTGGAGGAGACCGGCCTGCCGTACGAGCCGCATCTGGTGAGCTTCGAGACGAATGACCAGACGTCACCGGCGTTTTTATCGCTGAATCCGAACAACAAGATTCCGGCGATCATCGATCCGGACGGACCGGACGGCAAACCGCTCGGGCTGTTCGAATCGGGCGCGATCCTGCTTTATCTCGCCGATAAAACCGGCCAGTTCATACCGAAGGACGCCGCGGGCCGTTACGAGACGATCCAGTGGGTGATGTTCCAGATGGGCGGAATCGGCCCGATGTTCGGCCAGCTTGGTTTCTTCAACAAGTTTGCGGGCAAGGATTACGAGGACAAGCGTCCGCGCGACCGGTACGTGGCGGAATCGAAGCGTCTCCTGGGTGTGGTCGAGCAGCGGCTCGCCGGCCGGAAATGGATCATGGGCGACGAATACACGATCGCGGACATTGCGAGTTTTCCGTGGATTCGAAACCTGATCGGTTTTTATGAGGCGGGAGATCTGGTGGGCATCGATAACTTCCCGAACGTGAAACGTGTGCTGGCTGCGTTCGTGGCGCGGCCTGCAGTCGAGAGAGGCTTGAACATTCCGAAGCGAGGTTGATGTTTTCAGGTTCCCTGAGGCGGCTCCTATGCCGCCTCTTTTCGTATTCGATGCCCTGATTAATAAGCAATCGCGAGATAATAAAAAACTTTGTTCCTCGCATTGTTATTAAAATAAAAACGCCGAAATGATCGGCTTGACGTCGCGGTTACCAAAATAATAAACCGCTTGACGCTTTTCTCTCCTGCGCCAACAATCAATCTCACAACGGCATCTCAATAACACGGCTTTAATTGCACGTGTTTTTAACGTCGGCATAATCATGACCAAAACCGAAACGTCCCTTCAAAAGACGGAAGAGCTGCGCAGCTTCCTGTTCCTGACCGTCGTGATGGTTCCGGTTCTGACGATCATGTTCGTTGCTGCGTATGGTTTTGTGGTCTGGTTTTATCAAATGGCGATCGGTGGTCCGCCTCATTGACTTATTTGTAAATTAAACCGTTTAACGTTACACAACGACAGGAGTCGGGTTATGTCTGCACGCCTGAAAAACGCGTTCCTTGAAATGGCTTTAATTCCCGAATCGCATATTGCGGGAATCGTCGTTCATGCAAGTAAGTTGGATCTGGAAAAAATCAAGCAGGCTATTTCAATGTTTCCCGGTTCCGAGATTCACGCAATCAGTCCGGAAGGAAAAATGGTAGTGACGCTTGAAGCGGACCGGTCGGGTGTTCTCGCTGACCAGATAGACGCCATTCATGCAATGCAGGGCGTGTATTCGGCATCGCTCGTATATCAGCATCACGAAGACGTGGCCGCGCTCGATGAGGAGATCCGGAATGAGCCTGACGCGTCGAAGCTTTATTAAACAGACGGCTGCGGCCACGGCGGCATCCGCTGCGGGGATGGCGCTCCCCGCGTTCGCCTCGGGTGTGGACCGGATGGCGGGCGCCGTTGCCGACACCGAAGTGAAATGGTCGAAAGCGCCGTGCCGTTTCTGCGGAACGGGCTGCGGCGTGAGCGTGGGTGTGAAAGGCGGCAAGGTGGTCGCGACGCAGGGCGATCCACAAGCGGAAGTGAATCGCGGGCTGAACTGCGTGAAGGGCTATTTCCTCTCGAAGATCATGTACGGCGAGGACCGGTTGACCACGCCCCTGTTGCGGATGAAGGACGGCAAATACGCGAAGGACGGCGAATTCACGCCGGTTTCGTGGGATCGCGCATTCGCCACGATGGCCGAGCAGTTCAAACGTGTGTTGAAGGAGAAAGGTCCGACAGCCGTCGGCATGTTCGGCTCGGGACAATGGACGGTTTTCGAAGGCTATGCGGCGTTGAAACTCATGAAGGCGGGGTTCCGTACGAACAACCTGGATCCGAACGCGCGGCATTGCATGGCGTCGGCCGTGACGGGTTTCATGCGCACGTTCGGCATGGACGAGCCAATGGGCTGTTACGACGATATCGAACAAGCCGATGCCTTCGTGCTGTGGGGATCGAATATGTCGGAGATGCATCCGATCCTCTGGACGCGCGTGACAGACCGTAGGATGACTGCGCCGAAGACGAAGGTCGCGGTGCTCTCCACGTTCGAGCATCGCAGTTTCGACCTGGCCGATTACCGCGTGATCTTCACGCCGCAATCCGATCTCGCGATCCTGAATTACATCGCGAACGTGATCATCAAGACGAATCGCGTGCACAAGGATTTCGTCGCGAAACACGTCACGTTCAAGGAAGGTAACGCGGACATTGGCTATGGGCTGCGTCCCGAACATCCGCTGCAGAAGGCCGCTAAAAATGCGGGCGATCCGAACGGCTCGAAGCCGATCGACTTCGATACCTTCGCGCGTTTTGTATCCAAGTACGACGCGGATTACGTGACGAAGCTGTCGGGGGTAACGAAGGTGAAACTCGACCAGCTCGCCGAGCTTTATGCCGACCCGAACATCAAGGTGATGTCGTTCTGGACCATGGGTTTCAACCAGCATACGCGCGGCACGTGGGCGAACAACATGATCTACAACCTGCATCTCTTGACAGGCAAGATCTCGACGCCTGGCAATAGTCCGTTCTCGTTGACGGGGCAGCCGTCGGCGTGTGGAACGGCGCGCGAGGTCGGGACGTTTTCGCATCGGCTGCCGGCGGACATGGTGGTCACGAATCCGGAGCACCGGGAGCACGCGGAGCAGATCTGGAAGCTGCCGGCCGGCACGATCCAGCCCAAGCCCGGTTACCACGCGGTGCTGCAGAACCGCATGTTGAAGGACGGCAAGCTGAACGCGTACTGGGTCATGTGCAACAACAATGTCCAGGCGGGCGCAAACCTGAACGAAGAGACGCTTCCGGGATATCGGAATCCGGACAACTTCATCGTGGTATCCGATGTTTATCCGACCGCAACAGCGGTTTCGGCCGATCTTATCCTGCCTGCGGCGATGTGGGTCGAGAAGGAGGGCGCCTATGGAAACGCCGAGCGCCGCACGCAGTTCTGGCATCAACTCGTCGATGCACCCACCGGCGCCCGTTCGGACCTGTGGCAACTGGTTGAGTTCTCGAAGCACTTCAAGGTAGAGGAAGTCTGGCCGGCCGAGCTGATTGCAACGAAGCCCGAACTGAAAGGCAAGACGCTTTACGACGTGCTTTTCCGAAACGGACAAGTCGACAAATATTCGCTGAAGGAAACGAGCGCGCATTACGAAAACAGTGAAGCAAAGGCGTTCGGCTTCTATCTGCAGAAGGGCCTCTTCGAGGAATACGCGAGTTTCGGCCGGGGGCATGGCCACGACCTCGCACCCTTCGATGCATATCATGAAGCGCGAGGAATTCGCTGGCCCGTGGTGAACGGCCATGAAACCCGCTGGCGCTACAAGGAAGGATCGGACCCGTACGTCAAGGCGGGAACCGGCTATCAGTTCTATGGCAACAAAGACGGCCGCGCGGTGATTTATGCATTGCCCTATGAACCACCGCCCGAGGCGCCGGACAAGGAGTTCCCGTTCTGGCTGGCAACGGGGCGTGTGCTCGAACACTGGCATTCGGGGTCCATGACGCGGCGCGTGCCGGAGCTGTATCGGGCGTTTCCGAACGCCGTGTGTTTCATGCATCCGGACGATGCAAAAGCGCTCGGCCTGCGCCGCGGCGTGGAAGTGAAGGTGATGTCGCGACGCGGTTTTGTCCGTACGCGTATCGAGACGCGCGGGCGCGACAAGCCGCCTCGCGGACTCGTGTTCATCCCCTGGTTCGATGCAAGCCAACTGGTCAACAAACTTACGCTGGACGCAACTGATCCGATATCGCTTCAGACTGACTACAAGAAGTGCGCAGTCAAGATCGTCAAGGTCTGAGGAGGCAGTCATGCGATCGCTGACCGTGATTGACGTATTCATTGCCGTGAGTCTTTTTGTGTTTTCGCAGGCGGCGCCGGCGCAACCGGTGATTCCCGCCGAACCGTTTCACGACGCCATGCGCGGCACGACGCCTGTCGATGAAGAGGCGAAACCGCCGTTGATTGCCCCAACAGAAAATAAGGATGTCATCCGTGGCCGCGCCTATGCACAGCAGCCGCCGACGATCCCGCACAAGATCGACGGCTATCAACTCGACAAGGACGCCAACCGCTGCCTTGCGTGCCATGCGCGTAGCCGCGCGGCCGAGAGCGGAGCGGTGCCCATCGGCATATCGCATTACGTCAACCGAGACAATGCCACGCTCGGAAGTCTCTCGCCGAGGCGCTACTTCTGCACGCAGTGTCATGTCACGCAAGCCGACGCGAAGCCGCTTGTCGGCAACACGTTCACGGATGTGGAAGATGTGCGCGTCGCGCCCGGGCATGCCGCGCCGCAGCCGGCCGGCAAGAAGTAGGAGCACGCGATGTTCGGCCTGATCAGGCGATATTGGCAAACGATCAACCGGCCCAGTACGTACTACAGCCTGGGCTTTCTCACGCTCGGCGGGTTCATTGCCGGTGTGGTGTTCTGGGGTGCGTTCAATACGGCGCTCGAAATGACGAGCACCGAGGCGTTTTGCACGGGTTGCCACGAAATGCATGACAACACATTCGCCGAGCTGAAAGGCACGATCCATTACAGCAACCGCAGCGGCGTGCGGGCGATCTGTTCGGACTGCCATGTACCGCACAACTGGACGGACAAGATTGCCAGAAAGATGCAGGCGTCGAAGGAAGTCTGGGCAAAAGTGTTCGGCTCGGTCAACACGCGCGAAAAGTTCCAGGACAAGCGGCTGGAACTCGCCGAGCACGAATGGCGCCGGTTCAAGGCCAACGATTCTCTGGAATGCCGTAACTGCCATTCCTTCGAGTCGATGGACTTCACGCGCCAGAGTCCGCGGGCACAGAACGCGCATCAGCGCTTCCTTGCTACGGGCGAGAAGACGTGTATCGATTGTCACAAGGGCATTGCGCATGAACTACCGGACATGACGCAGGCAATGCGGGATCAACAGTTGCGCGAAGCGCGTCCAAAGTGAGGGCACTATCGATGAATCAAGATCTGTTTATCAAGCAGGATTTCGGGTCGGACAGTCGCAACAATGCGGTGTTGTCCGTCGATAAACTCGGCTTCGACCGCGCCGGGGAAATGCTGTTCAGCAACGTGGCTTTCGATGTGGACGCCGGCCAGGTGCTGCAGATCCACGGTCCCAACGGCAGCGGCAAGACCACCTTGCTGCGCGTGCTCGCCGGTCTGTTGCGGCCGAGCGCGGGCACCATCCGCTGGCGTGGCAGGGATGCGCATGCGCATCCCGAATCGTGGCGCCAGTCGCTCGCGTATCTCGGGCATCTGAACGGCGTCAGCGACGAACTCACCGCAGCCGAAAACCTTGCCTTCAGTTCGGTGCTGGGCGATGTCGCGGAAGAGCGTGTCGAGGTCGAAGAGGCGGCGCTCAAGAGCGTGGGACTCGACCGGTATCGGGATGCCATTGTGCGGGGACTCTCGCAGGGACAAAAGCGCCGGCTTGCCATCTCGCGCCTGCTGCTTGAACACAAGCCGCTGTGGCTGCTCGACGAACCCGCCGCCGCGCTCGACGAAGAATCGTCCGGCGTGCTCGAGGACGTGATCAAGGGCCATCTGGAGCGCGGCGGGATCGTGCTGATGACCACGCACAAGTTGATCACCACGTCACCCTCGGCCACGCGCAATCTGTACTTCGAACCGAGCGGCCGATGCTCAGACTGACCGTGCGCATTGTCCAACGCGAGCTTGCGCTGACCTGGCGCAGGCGGACTTCGGCGCTTGGCTGCCTGCTGTTCTTCGTGATCGCAGCGAGCCTCTTTCCGTTGGCTGTCGGCGCCGATCCCGCGCTGCTCCAGACAATCGCGCCGGGCGTGTTATGGATTACGGCATTATTTGCCGCGATGCTCTCGCTCGCGCGTTTGTTCGGCCCTGATTTCGCCGATGGCGCTCTCGACCAGATGCTGCTTTCGCCGCAATCATTGCTCGCGATGGTCATGGCGAAGATCGGCGCGCACTGGCTCACGAGCGGCTTCGCGCTCGTGTTGCTGGCGCCCGTCATGGCGCTTCAATACGGTCTTTCCTTCAATGCGGTCTGCCGCCTCACGCTGGCGTTGTTGATGGGTACGCCGGTGCTGAGTCTCATCGGTTCGGTGGGTGCGGCGCTTACGCTCGGCGTGCGCGGCGGCGGCATGCTGCTCGCCGTCCTGGTGTTGCCGCTGGAAACGCCGGTGCTGATCTTTGGCGCGAACGCCGCCGATCCATCGCGTACCGATGGATGGTCGGCCGCGAACTTTTCCCTGCTCGGCGCGGGCCTGCTCGCCGCCCTTGCGTTGTGTCCTGTCGCGACCGCCGCAGCCTTGCGGATCTCCGCCGAATGAACCTGACATGATCTCCACACTCGCTCAAGCTGGCTGGTTGCGCTACGCGTCGCCGAGACCGTTTCATCGGCTGGCGGGAAGGATGATTCCCGGCTTCGCAATCGCGTCCATCCTGTTCGTCATGCCCGGCATTCAGATCGCGTTGTTTGTTGCGCCCACCGACGCCGTGCAAGGCGATGTATATCGCATCATGTTCGTGCACGTGCCTGCCGCATGGATGTCGATGCTGCTCTACGTGGTGATGGCCGCCTACGCCGGGCTCGGCCTCGTTCTCAACGCACGTCTTTCCGCGATGATGGCCCGCGCCATCGCGCCGACCGGTGCGCTTTTCACCGCGCTCGCACTGGTCACGGGCGCGCTCTGGGGCCGCCCGACGTGGGGTGCGTGGTGGGTATGGGACGCGAGGCTCACGTCCGAACTGATCCTGCTGTTTCTTTACCTGGGCTTCATGTCGCTGCATGGCGCCATCGACGATACCCGCCGCGCCGATCGCGCCTGCGCCGTGCTCGCGCTGGCGGGCGTGGTGAACATCCCGGTCATCTATTTTTCGGTGCAGTGGTGGTACACGCTGCATCAGGGCGCGTCGCTTTCCTTTGGCAGCGGCGTGTCCATGGACGCGTCCATGCTCGCGGGCATTCTCGTCATGACGCTTGCCCTCTGGTGCTATGCAATCGCGATCGTGCTTGTGCGTGTGCGGCGGATCATCGACGAACGTGAGTTCTGAATGAACGGGAAAAGGGGAGAAGGCCATGAACGTACTGAACAGTTCCAACGGGGACCTCTGGTATCTATGGGTCGCGTTCGATATCACCTTTCTCGTGCTGGCCGTTGAAATTGCAATCACCATCAATGCGGGCCGGAAGCATCGACGGCGCGATCGTATTGCCCGGCCACGCACCCGCACGAGCACGCTCACGGAGAGACCGTGAAGGGGCGCACGCGGCGGGCGTGCGGCGTCGCCGCCGGGCTGGTGACGCTCGGCGGCGCGGCGGCGCTGGTGCTGAACGCGTTCAACTCCAACGTGATGTTCTTCGTCACGCCGAGCCAGCTCGTGGCTGACAGCATGGCGCACACGGCGCGGCTGCGCGTGGGCGGTCTTGTCGAGCACGGGTCGGTCGAGCGCGATGCGAGCGGCCTGACCGTGCGTTTCATGATCACCGATACCGCCCGCGAGATTCCCGTCGAGTATCGCGGCGTGCTGCCTGACCTGTTTCGTGAGGGCAAAGGCGTGGTCGCGCAAGGGCGTTTGTCGCCGGAGGGTGTGTTCGTGGCGGACCAGATACTCGCCAAGCACGATGAAAACTACATGCCGCCCGAAGCCGTCGAGGCCGTCAGGCGCGCCCGCCCTGCCATGAAGATATCGGACAAGACAGGAGCCCTTCGATGATCCCCGAACTCGGCCAGTTCGCGCTGATCGTCGCACTGCTGCTCGCGGTGACGTGCGGCGTGCTGCCGCTGATCGGCGCGGCGCGCGGCATTCCCGGCTGGATGCGCAGCGCGTGGCCGCTGGCGCGGGGGCAGAGTGCATTCGTCGCGATGGCGTTCGCGTGCCTGGCGGTATCGTTTGTCAACGATGATTTTTCGGTCGCGTACGTCGCGTCGAATTCCAATTCCATGTTGCCGCTCGCGTATCGTTTCGCCGCCGTCTGGGGCGGACATGAAGGCTCGTTGCTGCTCTGGACGTTGCTGTTGACGGTCTGGATGACCGCTGTCTCCATCTTCAGCAGACAGCTTCCCGTGCCGATGGTCGCACGCGTGCTCGGCGTCATGAGCTGGATCGACGCAGGGTTCCTGGCGTTCATGCTGTGGACATCGAATCCGTTCATCCGTCTTTTGCCCCCCGCCATGGACGGCCGCGACCTCAATCCCTTGCTGCAAGACCCCGGCATGGTCTCGCATCCGCCGATCCTGTACATGGGCTACGTAGGTTTCGCGGTAGCGTTTTCGTTCGCCGTATCGGCCTTGCTGTCAGGCGAACTCGATGCGACCTGGGCGCGCTGGTCTCGCCCGTGGACCACTGCCGCGTGGACCTTCCTCACGCTCGGCATCATGCTCGGCAGCGCCTGGGCGTATTACGAACTCGGCTGGGGCGGCTGGTGGTTCTGGGACCCCGTGGAGAACGCATCGTTCATGCCGTGGCTCGCAGGCACGGCGCTGATGCACTCGCTCGCCGTCACCGACAAACGCGGCAGCTTTCGCGCATGGACCGTGCTGCTCGCCATCTGCGCGTTTTCGCTGAGTTTGCTCGGCACGTTCCTCGTGCGTTCGGGCGTGATTACATCGGTCCACGCATTCGCGACCGATCCCACGCGCGGACTCTTCATTCTCGTGTTCCTCTCGATAGTGACCGGCGGCGCGTTGCTGCTGTTCGCGTGGCGCGCGCCGAAGATCGGTTTGGGCGCGGGCTTCGCGCTGGTATCGCGGGAGTCCTTGCTGTTGTCGAACAATGTCGTGCTGATGGTGGCGGCCGCTTCCGTGCTGCTAGGCACGTTGTATCCGCTTGCGCTCGACGTGCTCGGGCTCGGCAAGATATCCGTCGGTGCGCCGTATTTCGACGCCGTATTCGTGCCCCTCATGACGCCCGCCGTTTTCCTGATGGGCATCGGCCCCATCGCTCGATGGAAATCCGCACGCCTGCCGCATATCGCCGTCCGGCTTTGCTGGGCGGCACTGGTGAGCGTGGCGTCAGCGGTGGCGGTGCCGTTGCTCACCGGCGGGTGGAGACCGCTGGTCGCATTGGGAATCGGGCTTGCCGTGTGGTGCGCAACAGCGACGCTGACCGCGCTTGTCGTGGGCATCGCTGAACAGCGCGGAGCGTTTTTCATGCGGTTCATCCGCATGCCGCGCGGCTTTTACGGCATGCTCGCCGCGCATCTGGGCGTGGGCGTTTTTATCGCGGGCGTGACGTTCGTCAAAGGCTATGAAAGTGCCGGCGATGGCCGACTCGATGTTGGCCAGTCGATCAGCGCCGGCGGTTATACGTTTCGCTTCGATGGCACCAAGGCGGTCAATGGTCCGAACTATCGTGCGTTGCGGGCCACGGTCGAGGTGAGCCGGGATGGAGCGGTCGTCGCTGTCATGCATCCGGAGAAACGCTTCTTCGTGATCCAGAAGACGACCATGACCGAAGCCGCCGTCGACCGTGCGCCCTTGCGCGATCTCTACGTCGCACTCGGCGATGCCGCCGCCGACAGCCCGACTGCGTGGACGTTACGCGTACAGGTCAAACCGTTCGTGGACTGGATCTGGGCGGGCTGCCTCCTGATGGCGCTCGGCGGCTTGCTCGCGGCGAGTGACCGGCGGTATCGGCTGGCGGTGCGAGCGCGGCGCGAAGCGTCCTCCACTTCCGCGGAGACCGCACGCAGCCGCCTTCAGGCACAGTCCGCGATCTTGCAGCAGCGCATGCCGGGGAGACGCGCCAAGTGAAACGTTTTTTGCTGCCGCTAATCTTTTTCGCGGGTTTGAGCGCGGTGCTGGCGGCATCGTTATCGAACGATCCGCGACGGTTGCCGTCGGCGTTGATCGGCAAGAGCGCGCCTTCGTTCAATCTTCCGCGTCTGGACAATCCCGGCAGGAACCTCTCGCCCGATACCTTGCGCGGCGACGTGTGGATCATGAACGTATGGGCGTCGTGGTGCGAATCCTGTCGCGATGAACATGCGCTGCTGATCTCGCTCGCGGGCAAGAACGTCGTGCCCATTTATGGCCTCGACTACAAGGACGAGCCTGAAGCTGCGCGACAATGGCTGCGGCAGGCGGGCAATCCGTATATTGCAACCGTGGTGGATCGCTCGGGGCAGACGGGTATCGACTATGGCGTGTACGGCGTGCCCGAAACTTTCGTGATCGACCGGCAGGGCGTGATCCGTTTCAAGCGCTCGGGGCCGCTCACGCAGGCCGCGCTCGATACGCAAATCCTCCCGCTCGTTCGAATGCTGCAAAGCGAGGACTGCGATGAATAAGCTCGCGTCCGTATTGTTGGCGTTCGGATGCCTAACACAAAGCTGTGCGCATGCCGCAGAAGTCGTGCCGAACGCAAGCGCGAACCCGGATATGAAAGTGCGCGCATACCGGCTGGAATCGAATTTTCGATGCCTCGTCTGCCAGAATGAAACCATCGCGGATTCGACCGCCGATCTCGCTGCGGATCTTCGCGCGATTATCCGCGAGCAAGTCGAGCAGGGCGCCACCGACACACAAATCAGCGATTACATGGTGACGCGTTACGGCGACTTCGTGCTCTACGATCCGCCGTTCAAGACGCTGACCTGGGCACTCTGGCTCGGGCCTTTCGTTTTGCTCGTGCTTGGGTTCGCAGCACTTGTTTTTGTGGTGTCAGGTCGCCGGAGAACGCAACTGCCCGCACTCACCGACCTCGAGCGCAGACGCGCACGACGTCTTCTGGGAGGCCGGTTGTGATCACTTTCTGGATCGTCGCGGCCGCCATGCTGATCGCCGCGATCTTGTGCGCGGTCGTGCCGCTGATGCAGCGCGAACCCGCCGCGGATGCATATAGAAACCGCGCGCTGAACGTATCTCTGCATCGCCGCGAACTCGCCGATGCCACTCACGACCGGCTGGCAGGACTGATATCGGCCGATCAGCACGCCGCGTTGCGCAGCGAAATAGAACAGCGCGTTCTCGCCGATACCCGCACGCCCTCAGCGCTGTCGGTGATGCGCCCGCAGCGGCAAGGGACGGCCACGCGCGCGGCCACCAGTGCGCTCCTGATCGCGCTGTTTCCGGCGGCCGCGTGCGCGTTGTACCTGAAGCTTGGCCAGCCGGCCGCGCTCGATCTTGAAGACTCGTTCGGCGCATCGCACGACATGAGTTCCGCGTCGGTGGAAATGATGGTCTCGCGCCTGGCATTCGGTTTGAAAAGCCGCGTCCCCGATCCCCGCGATGCCGCCAAATGGGCGACGTTGGCGCGCTCGTACATGGCGCTCGAGCGGCCATCGGATGCAGCGGCGGCTTATACACGCGCCGTAGCGCTCGACCCGGGCGATGCGCAACTACGCGCCGACTTCGCTGACACGCTCGCAAGCGCCGACGAAGGCCGGCTCGACGGCCGCGCGTCCGATGAGATTGCGGCGGCACTGGCCATCGAACCGTCGAATCAGAAAGCGCTGGCTCTGGCGGCGTCGGCGGCGTTCGAGGCGCGGCGTTTTGCGATCGCGATCGCTTATTGGCGGCGTCTGATTTCCACACTCGATGCTGCGTCGCCGACTGCGGTCCAGGCGCAGAAGAATATCGATGAAGCGTTGAGCATGAGCGCCGTCACCGTGACGCTGCAACTCGCCGACGGCGTGCATGCCCCGCCCGATGCAACCGTGATTCTGAGCGCACACACGCAGGGTGCGGGGAACACGTTGCTGGCCGAGCGTCATTTATCCGCGAGCGAATTGCCGGCCACGGTCATACTCGATGACACGTTTGCAATCAATCCCGCCGATACGCTTTCCGCGTACCCGCAAGTGAGCGTTGAAGCGCGGGTCGTGACAGCGACGCCGGGGGAGAATCTCAGCGGGCAAACCAACGTCACGGGCGCCGAGAATCGTCGTGCTGCGCTGGTGATCGCGGCGCCCCCAAGATAGGTTCGTCGAAAAAATTGTTAAGCTCGGCATTCGGCCACCTTATTTCCCGATATGTTCGAGTTCGACGAGCTGTTCCAGATTGCCTACAAACGCGAACGCGCGATGAGCCGGCGCCTGGCGAAGCTTACGGCGCTTTCCGCCCACGCCGCGTTGGCGCAGACGCTCGAAAAGGCGGCGGGCGCAGCAACGCTCGCAGATCTGGTGAAGGCGCGGCGTCTGGAAAGGGCAGCGGCGCTTCACGCTGCGCAGCTTCGGCGTGAAGAACGCTCGGCTGCCCGCGTGGTACGCCTCGCACGAAACCGGCAGCCTTCAACCCGCGATGCCACCGCGTGGCACGCGTGGTTCGACGGATCGGCGCATCCGAACCCGGGGAAGATCGGTATCGGCGGAATGCTCGAAAGTCCCGATGGCGAGGTCGTCACGATCAGCGCGATTGCCGGTCACGGCGATAGCTGCAAGGCTGAATATCTCGCGCTGATCGCGGTGCTCGAAGTGGCGTTATCGCAGCAACCGGCACCGGAAAAACTCGTCATTCACGGTGACAGTCAGGTTGTCATAGAAGACGTGTTGCGCGATGCGACCCGCAGCGCGCCCGCGCTCAGTTCCTACGCAACGCAAGCGCGTGGGCTGATCTCGCAACTCGCCGATGTTCGCCTTCAGTGGATCCCGCGCCACCGCAACACCGCGGCCGATGCATTGTCGCAAGAGGCCATTCGTGGCGATCACGCCAATTCGCGCACATCCGTCACGGGCGTTTCGCCGAACGCGTCGCTCAACGCATAGTCGAGCACTTTTCGCGCGGCGTCGGCGGGCGTGGAAAGCTGGCCGCTGCGCTTGAGGTCATCGAATTTTTCACGCAGCGGAAACGCATCCAGGCCCGTGCCGCGAATCTCGGCTTGCATGTCTGTATCGATAACCCCGGGCGCCACGCTGCCAATGCGCAACGCACGGTTGTGGTCCAGCGCGACGGCGCGTGCGTGGTGATCCAGCGCTGCTTTCGTCGCGCAATAGATGCTCCAGCCGGGATACGCATTGCGCGCGGCGCCGCTCGAAATATGCACGATCCGGCGGTCCAAAACGCTTGGCGCCGACGCCGCCACGGCCGCCGACAACATCAACGGCGCAGCCACGTTCAAACTCACGGACCGTCCGATCGCACCGACATCCTGTCCTTCGACAGGACCCACCGGCTGCAACATGCCCGCGTTGTTGATCAGCACCACGGTGTGCGCGCCGTCCACGAAACGCTTCAGCGCGCCCGTTTCAATCCACGTTTGCAGTGCGGTGATATCGGCGAGATCGAGTTCCACTTCCTTCAACAAACCCGATGCGTGCACCGCGCTCCGGGTGCGCGATACGCCCAGAACCGCAATGCCGCGAGCGATCAGCGTGTCGGCCAACGCTGCGCCAAGACCGCGCGTATGACCCGTGAGAATCGCCTTGATGGTGTTCATGTAATGCAATCCAGTGAGTGAGGCGAAGCAAGAAAGTTATCACGAGTTTCGAGCGTTCACAGCGCGCACACGCCAATCCGCGAAACGGCGCAACGCCGCCGCCCGATCGCACCGCGTCTTGACGATGGCCAATTGATTTGCATTGCTGCCGTCATCTCAAAATGTTGAACGCTGTATGTGCAAGGCTTTGCGACACATTTACCGATCGTGCTGGGATAATCGCCGCTCGCGATAAGTCGGACTCCTGCATGAATGAGTCAGGCCCAAACATTCCTTTAGTTTTAGTTCACGAGTGCTGTTGAACTTGATCGAGATTTACCATGATTTCACACTCGTCCGGCACGTCGCAGACGCGCTCATTTACGACTGTTTTCCTGATCGAGATGTGGGAACGTTTCGGCTATTACGGCATGGCCGCGTTGCTCGTCTTGTTCATGATCGACAAGATCGGTTTCACCGATGAACACGCGAACCTCACATGGGGCGCCTTCACGGCGCTCGTATTCTCCGCGCCGGCCATCGGCGGCTGGATCGGCGACAAGGTGCTCGGTGCGCGGCGCACCATGATCTTCGGCGCGTGCGTGCTGGCATCGGGATATCTGATGCTCGCGATTCCATTCGAATCGCTTGGCTATATGTATGCGGCGCTCGGCGTGATCGTGGTCGGCAACGGCTTGTTCAAGGCGAACGCGGCGAACCTCGTGCGGCGCATCTACGAGGGTGACGACGCGCGCCTCGACAGCGCATTCACCATCTACTACATGGCGGTGAACATCGGTTCGACCATTTCGATGCTCGCCACGCCGTGGATCAAGGATCATTGGGGCTGGCACGTCGCGTTTGCCGTGTGTTTCGCGGGCATGGTGCTGGGCCTGATCAACTTCGCGGTGATGCGCAATACGGTGGGGCACATCGGCTCGGCGCCCGACGATAAACCCATGCAATGGCGCTTCTTCGCCGCGGTCGCCGCAGGCGCCGTGGCGCTCGGCGTGGCGACCGTGTTCGTGCTTCAGAACGAACAGGTCGCGGCCATCTGCGTGTACGCGGCGGGCGCCGCCGTTCTCGTCATCTTCGGCTGGATGCTGATGAAGTGCGATCGCAGCGAACGCGCAGGCTTGCTTGCCGCATTGATCCTGACATTGCAGGTGATCCTGTTCTTCATCTTCTACCAGCAGATGTCGACTTCGCTCACCTTGTTCGCGCTGCGCAACGTGGATCCGTCGTTCACGCTCTTCAACATGACGCTGTTCTCGTGGAGCGCGGCGCAATTCCAGGCGCTCAATCCAATCTGGATCATGCTGCTGAGTCCGTTCCTCGCAATTGGCTACACGCGCCTCGCGAACAAGGGCCTCGACCTGCCGATCGCAGCGAAGTACGCGCTGGGTTTCGTCGTCGTGGCACTGGGCTTTTTTGTGTTCGCATTCAGCGGCCGATACGCAGTCGATGGCCGCGTGTCATCCTGGTTCATGGTCGCAGGCTACGGGCTCTATTCGCTCGGCGAATTGCTGGTCTCCGGTCTCGGCCTCGCGATGATCGCGCACTACGTTCCCATGCGAATGAGCGGGTTCATGATGGGCGCGTATTACATTGCGACCGGCGTGTCGCAGTATCTTGGCAGCGTGGTCGCCAACCTGGCGCGCATGCCATCGGGCGATCTCGGTCCGCTGCAATCACTGCCGCTTTATACGTCGCTGTTCATGGGTCTTGGCTGGGTCGCAGCGGGCGGGGCGGCGGTTGCGGTGGTGCTGCTGCCGCTTTTGAACCGTTTGTCGCGAGAGCATCGACGGTGTGTCGATGCCGCGCGTAACGGCGTCGATGCTTATCCGGCAAAGAAGCCGGCATCAGCGTCTGCGCCGACGCGCTAGATTCAAACGGCAGATTCGGCGCTGCTTCATCGAGCTGCAATAATCTTCGATTACGTTTGACCGCACATGCCCATCCCGCTATAATCTTTTTCGCGGGGTGGAGCAGTCTGGCAGCTCGTCGGGCTCATAACCCGAAGGTCGTAGGTTCAAATCCTACCCCCGCAACCAAAGATTCAAACGCACAAAGCCCGGTCTATCCGGGCTTTGTGCGTTTACGGCCGATTTTGGGCAGTTCAGTCTTTTTCCGCAAGTCACGCATCCACTGAACCAACGCCAGAAGCCCGCGCAATGATCACATTGTGCAGGCGCTTCAATTCGGGATTTGCGCGGCCGTCAGTGCAGGCGATAAACACAACCTGCCATTGCGCGACTTTGTAGAGCGGCTTGCCTGACCATCGGGTCTATACCCGAGTTCGTCTCATCAGGATCATGCGGTCAGTGCAACGCGTAGCGCGCATGGCCCGTGAGCCATACAACTACGTCAATAGAATTTCTTCGGCAACTGTGCGCGGCGGATTTGCTTGCGCAGGCGAGCAACAGCAGCAGCTTTCTTGCGCTTGCGCTCGGTAGTCGGCTTTTCATAAGCCATGCGCGACTTCAGTTCCTGAATCAGCCCGGTACGTTCGACGGTGCGACGAAAGCGGCGCATGGCGACGTCGAAAGGCTCGTTCTCTTTCAACAATACTTTAGTCATTGAGTTCTCAGTTGATCTGGCCCTGCCAGAAAATTAAACGAAATGCAATTGTACACTTTTTGAGACTTCCATTGCAGGCGGCTCAACAATCCGACGCCCGGCGACGCCGGCTAAGTTCTTTGTAGGTCATTGATAAAAGACAACAATCCTGTGGGACCCTGGGTGTTGGCGAGAGCCGGTTCACTATCTCAGAAACCGCGTCCGCGGCCGGGTTTTGTGTCGGCGGGAGGGGGAATTTCTTCGAAATCGGCTTCGATTTTTACATCCGCAAGCGGTATTGCGACGCAGGGGAGGATCCAGCCATCGGCTTTTTCTTCGGCGCTGAGACCGGGCCATTCGATCCGGTAGCGTACATCGCCGTCTCTCAGCCGGCACAGGCACGCCCGGCACGTTCCATTTCGACAGGAACTCGACAATCGCAATCCGGCGAGAGCCGCCGCTTCCAGGATGCTTGTCTCGCCGGTCGACGCAAAAACGCGTTTCGATGGCAGCAAGGTGATCGTGAAGGCTCGCGCCGTCATGGCGTCTTTGCGATGACCGCGCGCCCGTGCGTCAGGTCGCGGATGGAGTCGGCGGCGGCGTCGCGAACGGCGAGCGGCATCTGGATCGACAGGCTGACTGTCATGCCGTAGCCGGGTTCGGCGAGTTCGTGGCCTTCCTGTTCGACCCATCGGCGAACGCGGGCTTCATCGGCGTAATCGACTTCTACTTCGAGCAACCCGAGCGCCACGCGTTCTATACGCTCGGCGAGTTGCATGGCGGTCGCGATGGCGTCCGTGTACGCGCGCACGAGTCCGCCCGCGCCGAGCTTGATGCCGCCGTAATAACGCACGACCGCCGCCAGCACGCCGTCCACCTCGTGATGGCGGAGGACTTCGAGGATCGGGCGGCCGGCCGTGCCGGACGGTTCGCCGTCGTCGGACATGCCCGATTCGCCGCCCGCCAGCAACGCCCAGCAAACGTGCGTGGCGGCGGGGTGCTGCGCACGCAGTGCGTCGAGTTCGAGCATCGCGGCGGCGCGGTCGGCAACCGGCAGCGCCAGCGCGATGAAACGGCTCTTGCGAATGTCGATCTCGGCGGTGACGGCGGCAGCAAGCGTGTAAGTGGGCAAACCGAGCTCTGACTGGGAAAGTGTGATTGCGGGTGAAGCGGCTGATTTCGGCTTTATCGAGGCGGGAGCAGGGGCTTGTCTTCGCCAAGGGAGCGTTGCATCAGGACGGTATCGACCCACTGCCCATGCTTGTAGCCGGCCTTGCGCAACACGCCGACATGTTCAAAGCCGAGCCGCGTGTGCAGCGCGATTGAACCCGCGTTACCGCTGTTGCCGATCACGGCCACCATCTGCCGCCACGGGCCGGCCTCGCATCGTTCGATTAGCGCAGTCAGGAGCGCGAGGCCGAGTCCCTGGCCACCGTGACCATCGGCGATATATACCGAGTCCTCGATCGTATGCCGGTAAGCCGAGCGCGGCCGATACGCCGTCGCGTAGGTATAACCGACCACTTCGCCCTGCAGTTGCGCAACCAGGTAAGGCAAGCCCGCATTCGTGATGGATGCGTGCCGCGTGCGCATGTCGTTCGCGTCGGGCGGCGTTTCCTCGAAGGTGGCGAGCGCGTGCAACACGTAATGCGCATAGATGCGCGTGATCGCGTCGAAGTCATCGGCGGTTGCGTCGCGGATTGTAAAAGCGCTTGCGTCGTCCAGTGCCATTGATTGCCTCCTTGAGTTGAGCGTGAGGGAACGGGGAGCGGTGGAACACATGCCCGATTTTCTCACGACTCCCGGCCTTATCCGCCATTTACCAGACACCTGCACACCGGCGCGGCAAAAGTATGGAAGCCGGCGTGCGCCAGCCCACCAAAGAGCGCATTTCGTCATAGAAGAAGCATTGAAGCAAAGCATGCGTGACCGCTACACTGGGTCGTTTGCAAGTTCATCGCAAGGTATCCGGTCGCGCGCGAAGGCCCGCGTGACGCGCACGTGAATTGCCGCACGGCATGAACACGCCGCGAGCTTGCACATTCAGCGCAAATGTTTCACCCCATCGCCTCGGCAAGACGCCTTGGGCGCCAACTCCGTCTGACATAAAAGAACCGAAAGGTACATGAGGCACGTGAGAGACATGACGGACATCAAGAATTGCGCACGATGAACACTTTCAATTTCGCCGGCACCACGCGTCTGCGCACTCGTCCCTGGAACTGGCTCTTCGCGGGACTGGCGGGCGGTCTGGCTGTTTCTGCATGGCTCGGCCTCCTGATGGTCCGGCGTCTCTCGCCGCTCGGGCAGCTCAGCGACGCCGTGCGCCGGCATCAGTTCATTGTGGCGTATCAGCCGATAGTCGATCTCGATACACGGCAATGCATCGGCGCCGAAGCGCTCGTGCGATGGAAGCAGAACAACCGCATCGTGCGTCCCGACCACTTCATTCCGCTCGCCGAGAATCGCGGGCTGATCCAGGCGATCACCGACCAGGTGTTCGACACCATCCTGTTCGAACTCGGCGAATTCCTGCAGCGTTACAGCGAGATGTATGTGTCGATCAACCTGAGCGCCCCAGATCTCGTCACGCGGCGCTTTCTCGATCGTCTGACGCCCGCGCTGGCTCACGCGGGGATTTCGCCGCGACAGGTCCGGATCGAAGCGACCGAGCGCTGTTTCCTCGACGCCGAAGCCGCCAAGGAAGTCATCCAGGCGTTTCGCGATGCCGGACATCCGGTGTATATCGATGACTTCGGCACGGGGTATTCCAGCCTGTCGCACTTGCAGAATTTCCAGGTCGACGCGCTGAAGATCGACAAGTCTTTCGTCGATACGGTCGGCCAGGACGCGGCGTCGAGCAGCGTGGCGTCGCATATCGTGGACATGGCGCAAACGCTTGGCGTGCAGGTCGTGGCCGAGGGGATCGAGCGCGAAGAACAGGCGTGTTATCTGCATGCGCGCGGCGCGCAGTTCGGGCAGGGCTGGCTTTTTTCCGAACCGCTTTGCGCGCCGGATTTTATTCGTTATGCGGGCCGGACACTGGTGACGGTGTAGGCTTTGGGCATCGAACTCCTATTTCGGAACCCCGCCCATGACCGCCAGATTGACCGACTCCGTAGCGACCGCTTTCCTGAAAGATGTACGCCATCCGCTACTGGCCCTGCACCGTAGTCTCCTCGACGAACTGCGCGCCCGGCACGAAGCCGAATTCGGCGCAGTCACACCGGCCGAGTTCCTGCAGATCGTGATCAACGGCAGCGCTTTCAAATGGCTCGGGCCTTTGTCGACACTGATCGCAGCGCTCGATGACGTGATCGACGACACCGACGCCACGCCCGACGCACGCATCGACATGGCGCACGCCGTGACATCGATGTTCGGCGCAAAGAACCGCAACGCCGCCTTCGACGTCCAGTACTTGCCGATGCTTCAAAGCAGCCCCGACATTGCGCTCGCCAACGGTCGCGTAGCGCAGCAAGTGCGCGCGGTACTTCCCGCCGAGCCTGAAAAAGACTGATGAATCGTTGATGCGTTCCGGCCGCGCGACAGGCGAGGGCGTTTGCCCCAATGCCGGTGCGCCGGCCGGTTTCGGTAGAATCCGCAGCCATGATCGATCGATCGGACCCTTCAGACTCATCCTCCGGGGAGAATGCGTTGGACACATCCGCACAAACCGCAGCATCGGCCGCCGCGAAAAACGCCGCGGTCAAACTCGTCGCCCGCGACATCCACAAGCGTTTCGGCGATAACGAAGTGCTCAAGGGTGTCTCCCTCGCCGCCAACGCCGGCGACGTGATCAGCATCATCGGGTCGAGCGGCTCGGGCAAAAGTACCTTCCTGCGATGCATCAATTTCCTCGAGCGGCCGAACGCGGGCGACATCATCGTCGACGGCGAACCGGTGCGAACCAAAACAGATAGCCGCGGCAACCTCGAAGTCGCCGACCACAAGCAGCTTCAGCGCGTGCGCACGAAACTCGCGATGGTGTTCCAGCATTTCAATTTGTGGGCGCACATGACGTCGATCGAAAACGTCATGGAAGCGCCCATGCACGTGCTGGGTTTATCGAAGAAAGAGGCCAGCGAACGGGCGCGGGAGTGTCTCGAGAAAGTCGGGCTCGCGCCGAAAGTCGAGAAGCAATATCCGTCGCATTTGTCGGGCGGCCAGCAGCAGCGCGTCGCGATTGCGCGCGCGCTCGCCATGCATCCGGACGTGATGCTCTTCGACGAACCCACGTCCGCGCTCGATCCGGAACTCGTCGGCGAAGTGCTGAAGGTGATGCAGAAGCTGGCGGAAGAAGGCCGCACGATGATCGTCGTCACGCACGAAATGGGCTTCGCGCGCAACGTGTCGAATCATGTGATGTTTCTGCACCAGGGACGCACGGAAGAAGAGGGCGCGCCCGCCGAAGTCCTGAGCCGGCCGAACAGCGAACGGCTGCGCCAATTCCTGTCCGGCAGCCTCAAGTAACGTGCCGGCAGTAGTCGGGCCGCAGCCGTTGCGGGTGGTCATCGCGCTGATCGCTCCATGTTCGATGAGCGGTGTGGGGCCGGTCATCGATACATTGCGGCTCGCAAATGAAATTGATGGCAATGCGCTGTATGCGTGGCAAACCGTTTCTCCCGACGGCCGCGATGTCATGCTTGGCGGCGGCGCAACATTGAAGGCACAGGCCGCATTCGGCGCTGACATTGAATGCGACTGGCTGATCGTGCTGAGCGAAGGGTTGCACCCGCTTGGCGGACAACGCGCGTTTCTTCAGGCGCTCACTCGCGTCGCGTCCAGCACCCCGCTTGTCAGCGGCATTCATCATGGCGCGTGGTGGCTGGCATCGGCGGGACTGCTCGATGGTTACCGTGTCGCCGTGAACTGGGACATGGCGCAACAGTTCACGGAACAGTTCGAAAGCTGCATTGTCTCGCAGCAGATTTTCGAAATCGATCGCGACCGCGCCACATGTTGCGGCGGGCAGGCCACGGCCGATTTCATGCTTGCGATGATCGCGCGTCACCATAACCGCGAACTCGTGGAGCGCATCGCCGACGCGCTTGGCGTAACCGCGTTGCGTTCCGGCGACGAACGCCAGCGCATTCCATACGTGACCGCTCCGGGCGAGCGCCATCCGCGTTTGAACGATGCATTGCAACTGATGGAAGCCAACATTGAAGAGCCACTCGCCAGCGATGAAATCGCCGCGCTGGTCGGCATCTCGCGGCGGCAGTTGGAGCGCCTGTTCAAACAATATCTCGGTGCAATGCCGGCGAAGTATTACCTCAACCTCCGCCTGATCAAGGCGCGGACTCAATTGCAACGAAGCAGCCAGTCGGTCGTGCAGATCAGCCTGGCGTGCGGGTTTGCATCGGCGGCGCATTTCTCCAATGCGTATCGCGAAAGATTCGGCGTCACGCCCCGCGAGGAGCGGCGCAACTGGATCGAGCGTAACGCCGGTTGATGGCGCGCTGAAATGTCCGTGGAATCGTGTCGCGTTCACGCAAGACGCCAACTGCGCCGCCGGCTACGATCGGTCTTATCAGCAAATCCCGCCCAAGGAGCGATTCATGACCGATCTGAATGTGACACGCGGTACCTTCGATGAAGTAATGGTGCCTTTGTTCTCGCCCGCGAATTTCGTGCCGGACCGCGGACTCGGTTCGCGTGTCTGGGACACGGAAGGCCGCGACTACATTGATTTTGCAGGCGGTATCGCGGTGACGGCGCTGGGTCACGCGCACCCGGAATTGCTCAAGGTCCTCCACGACCAGGGCCAGAAACTCTGGCATATCGGCAACGGATATACCAACGAACCTGTTCTTCGCCTCGCCACCCGCCTCACGGATCTCACCTTCGCCGATCGCGCCTTCTTCGCGAACTCCGGCGCCGAAGCGAACGAAGCCGCGCTCAAACTCGCGCGCCGTTACGCAATCGACAACAGTGGTCCGCAGAAAGTCGAAATCATCTCGTTCACCCAATCGTTCCACGGCCGCACACTGTTCACGGTCAGCGTCGGCGGTCAGCCGAAGTACGCCGAAGGTTTCGGCCCGACGCCGCAAGGCATCACCCATCTGCCCTATAACGATCTTGCGGCGGCGCGTGCCGCGATCGGTCCGCAAACCTGCGCGGTGATCGTCGAACCGGTCCAGGGCGAAGGCGGCGTGTTGCCTGCCGACCCCGCGTTCCTCCAGGGTCTTCGCGACGCCTGCGATCAACACGGCGCACTGCTGATTTTTGATGAGGTACAAACGGGCGTGGGCCGCACCGGCACGTTCTACGCGTACATGGGCTATGGCGTGACGCCGGACATCCTGACGACCGCGAAGGCGCTCGGCAATGGCTTTCCGATCGGCGCGATGCTCACTACGACCAAGATCGCCGCGCATTTCAAGGTCGGCGTGCATGGCACGACGTATGGCGGCAATCCGCTGGGCGCGGCTATCGCGGATAAAGTGGTCGAGCTGATCAGCAATCCATCCTTGCTCGAAGGCGTGCAGCAACGCAGCGATGCCATCAAGGCGCATTTGAAGCGTATCGATGAACGTTTTTCAGTGTTCAAGGAAATCCGTGGCAAGGGTCTGCTGATCGGCGCCGAACTTGCCGATGCCTACAAGGATCGCGCAAAGGACGTGCTGACCGCAGCCGCGAAACGCGGCGTGATCATGCTGATTGCCGGACCGAACGTGCTGCGTTTCGCGCCGTCGCTGATCATGCCGATCGCCGATCTCGACGAAGGGTTCGCGCGTATCGAACAAGCTATCGCCGACGTGGCGCAGTGAACGTGCGCCTGTCTTCGGCCTCTTTCAACCCAACGGAATCGCCGATGCTGATCGTCCGCCCTGCAACACTCGCCGACCTCGACGCGCTCGAACGCATGGCGCATGCCGCGCATCCCGTGCTGCATTCGCTGCCGCGCGACCGGCGCGTTCTCGAGACACGCGTCGCGCTCTCCGAAGATTCGTTTCGCGCCGATGTCGAGTTTCCCGGTGAAGAGTTTTATCTGTTCGTGCTCGAGGATACGGCGACGGGTGCGTTGCTCGGCACGTCGAGCATCGTGGCATCGGCGGGATATTCCGAACCGTTCTACGCGTTTCGCAATGACGCGCTGATCCATGCGTCGCGTGAACTCAAGGTGAACCGCAAGATCCACGCGCTCACCATGTCGCATGAGCTCACGGGCAAGAGCCGCCTGACGGGCTTCTATATAGATCCGTCGATACGCGAGAGCACGCACGATGCCGCTGCGCATCTGCTTTCGCGAGCACGCATGATTTACGTTGCCGCGAACCGCAAGCGTTTCTCCGAGGACGTCTTCTCGCTGATGCTCGGCGTGACTGATGACGCGGGTGTATCGCCGTTCTGGGAGGCGGTAGGGCGCAAATTCTTCGGCCGCGACTTCGAGCAGGTCGAGCTTGAATCCGGCGGCCGGAGCCGGACCTTCATAGCGGAAGTGATGCCCAGTTATCCGCTTTATGTTCCGCTGTTGCCGCCCGAAGCGCAACGCGTGCTGGGCGAGCCGGACGACGGCGCATTGCTCGCGTATGACATCCATCTTGAAGAAGGTTTCGAGCCGGATCGTTTTGTCGATATCTTCGATGCCGGTCCGGTGCTGACCGTCGCGGTCGAGCGCAGCGCGTCGGTGCTCGCAAATGAAGTACGCACGGTGAGCGATTCTTGGGACGACGCTGGCGTTTCAGGCACGCCTTATCTCGTCGCGGCCGGCGGCGCGCACGCATTTCGCTGCACGCTGGTCAACCTGCCGTCGTCGCGTGCGGGCGGTGCGCCGTTGTCGGCAGAGATTCGCGAAGCGCTCAGCGTGAAAGCATCCGGCACGGTGCGCTGCGTGCCGCTTCATCAAGCTTCGGGAGAGTTGCAATGATCGTTGTCCGCTGCGTGCAGCCTGGAGATGTCGACGCGCTGGTGGCGCTCGCGCACGAAACCGGACCCGGACTCACCACCTTCAAGCCGGATCGCGATGCGCTGACGGCACGCGTTGAACGTGCGAGACGCACGCTCGCCAATGAAGCCGCACCCTACGAAGCCGGCTATCTGTTCGCAATGGAAGACACGGCGACCGGCGATATTGCCGGCGTGTGCGGCATCGAAACGGAAGTGGGACTGGAGCAGCCGTTCTATAACTACCGGGTGTCGACCGTCGTTCATGCAAGCCGCGATCTTGGCGTGTGGACCAAGATGTCGCTGCTCAACATCTCGCACGACCTGACTGGGTACGCTGAAGTCTGTTCGTTGTTCCTGAGCCCGCGGTACAGAACCGCAGGCGTAGGTGGTTTGCTGTCGCGTTCGCGCTTCATGTTTATCGCGCAATTTCGCGAGCGTTTTCCGGAGCGTCTGTGCGCTGAACTGCGCGGTCATTTCGATGAAAACGGCGTCTCGCCATTCTGGCAGGCAGTCGGCTCGCATTTCTACCAGATCGATTTCAACGCAGCGGACTATTTGAGTTCGCACGGCAAGAAGTCGTTCCTGGCCGAGCTGATGCCGCGCTATCCGGTCTATCTCGCGATGCTGCCGGACGACGCGCAAGCGGCGGTCGGCCTCACACATCGCGACACCATGCCCGCGCGCAAGATGCTCGAAACGGAAGGGCTGCGCTATGAAAATCACGTCGATATCTTCGATGCCGGTCCCGTCCTCGAATGCCACACGGCGGACTTGCGCACGGTGCGCGAAAGCGTGCTGGTGAAGGTGCGCATCGGCGAGCGCCATGAGAACGGCGACGCTCGAAGCCTTGTTTCGAATACATCGCTCGATGACTTCCGATGCGGTGCGACCTTCGGCATTCCGGAAGATGGATCGTTCTTGCTGACCGAAGACGAAGCCGCGGCGTTGCGCGTGAAAGCAGGCGATACGGTGCGTGTCCTGGCCTCGCAACCGCGCCAGAAGAACGCAAGTTGACCGCAAGTTAAGGACAGGAACATGACTACGATTTCGACTCAATTGTTTATCGATGGCGCGTGGAGCAATGGCGGCGGTGCGCCGTTTGCATCGCGCAATCCAGGTAACGGCGAAGTGGTGTGGGAAGGGGCGAGCGCATCGGCGCAAGACGTTGACCGCGCCGTCCTCTCAGCGCGACGTGCGTTTGCTTCGTGGTCCGCCTTGCCGCTCGACGAACGCATTGCAATCACGCGGCGCTTCGCTGTGCTGCTGAACGAGAACAAGGAAACGCTCGCCAATACCATTGGGCATGAAACGGGCAAGCCATTGTGGGAAGCACGCACGGAAGTGGCGACTATGGCCGCAAAAGTGGATATCTCGGTCAAGTCGTACCACGAGCGAACCGGCGAAAAGCGGCAGGACATGGCCGATGGTGTCGCGGTCTTGCGGCATCGTCCGCATGGTGTCGTGGCGGTGTTCGGGCCGTATAACTTTCCGGGGCATTTGCCGAACGGGCATATCGTGCCGGCGCTTATCGCAGGGAATACGGTCGTGTTCAAGCCGTCCGAGTTCGCGCCCGCCGTGGCCGCGCTTACCACTGGTTTGTGGGCCCGGGCTGGCTTGCCTTCAGGCGTGCTGAATCTCGTTCAGGGCGAAAAGGACACGGGCATTGCGCTGGCCAATCATCGGCAGATCGATGGTTTGTTTTTCACCGGTAGTTCGGATACCGGAACATTGTTGCATCGGCAATTCGGTGGACGTCCCGAGATCGTGCTTGCGCTGGAAATGGGCGGCAACAATCCGCTGGTCGTGGCTGAAGTCGAAGATATCGACGCCGCCGTGCATCACACGATCCAGTCGGCATATCTTTCGGCCGGACAGCGCTGCACGTGCGCACGCCGTTTATTCGTCCCCGATAACGCGTTGGGTCAACGCTTCACGCAACGCCTGATCGATGTGACATCGAAGATCAAGACCGGCGCCTTCAATGCCGATCCGCAACCGTTCATGGGCGCCGTGATCTCGGCGCGAGCGGCGTCGAAGCTCGTGCAGGCGCAGAAACAGTTGGTCGAAGCGGGCGGCAAGCCGCTCCTCGAAATGAAACAGCAATCGAAGGAGCTGGGTTATGTCACGCCGGCAATCGTCGACGTGACGAACGCGCAGAACGTGCCTGACGAAGAGCACTTCGGACCCATGCTGCAACTCACGCGCTATGCCACTTTCGATCAGGCGATCGAACGCGCGAACGACACAGCCTACGGTTTATCTGCCGGCTTGTTAGCCGATGACGCCGCCACGTGGACGCACTTCCAGCGGACCATTCGTGCGGGCATCGTGAACTGGAACCGGCCGACTAACGGCGCGTCATCAGCGGCGCCGTTCGGCGGTATCGGCCGCTCGGGCAATCAGCGCCCGAGCGCGTTCTACGCGGCGGATTATTGTTCGTACCCGATGGCGTCGGTCGAAAGCACCCAGTTGCTCATGCCCGCGAGCGTTTCGCCCGGCCTTCAGTTCTGAGGATCCACGATGCAAGCATTCGAAGCGAATTTCGACGGGCTGGTCGGCCCGACGCACAACTACGCGGGGTTGTCGTTCGGCAATGTCGCGTCACGCAACAACGAGAAGTCGGCGGCGAATCCGAAGGCTGCGGCAAAGCAGGGCTTACGCAAGATGAAGCAGCTTGCGGACCTTGGTTTTCATCAAGGTGTGTTGCCGCCGCTCGAGCGGCCATCGCTCAAGTTGCTGCGCAGCGTGGGTTTCACGGGCACGGATGCCGAAGTCATCGAACGTGCTTCGCGCGAAGCGCCCGAATTGCTCGCGGCGGCGAGTTCGGCGTCCGCGATGTGGACGGCGAACGCCGCGACCGTCAGCCCATCGGCGGATACGAACGACGGCCGCGTCCATTTCACGCCTGCCAATCTCAGCACGAAGCTGCATCGCGCGATCGAGCATGAAGAGACGCGGCGTTCGCTTGCATCGATTTTCGCCGACGAACAACGCTTCAAGATTCATCACGCGCTGCCCGGCACGCCCGCTTTGGGCGACGAAGGCGCGGCAAATCACACGCGCTTTAGCAGCGAATATGGCGAGAAGGGCGTCGAGTTTTTTGTCTATGGCCGCAGCGAATACGGTCAGGGCGCGGCCGAGCCGAAGCGCTTTCCCGCACGTCAAACGCTCGAGGCCAGCCGCGCGGTTGCACGGCTGCATGGCCTCTCCGACGACTCCACGGTCTTCGCGCAACAGCTTCCCGACGTGATCGATGCCGGCGTGTTCCACAACGACGTGATTGCGGTGGGCAACCGCAACACGCTGTTCTGCCATCAACGTGCGTTTCTCGACCAGACGAAAGTCTATGACCAGCTCCGCGTCAAGCTCGATGCACACGGCAGCGCCTTCACCGCAATCGAAGTGCCGGAAGACGAAGTCAGCGTGGCCGATGCCGTATCGTCGTATCTGTTCAATAGTCAGTTGCTCACGCGTCCCGATGGCCGCCAGGTGCTTGTCGTGCCGCAGGAATGCCGCGAGAACGCGCGCGTGGCCAAGTACCTCGATGCGTTGGGCGAGCGGCATACATCGATCGATGACGTGCTCGTTTTCGACCTGCGCGAAAGCATGAAGAACGGCGGCGGTCCGGCCTGCTTGCGTTTGCGCGTCGTACTGGACGACGCGGAACGCGCCGCGGTGAACCCCGGCGTCTGGATGAACGATTCACTTTTCGCGCAGCTCGATGCATGGATCGACACGCATTATCGTGATCGTGTTGCGCCAGCCGATCTTGCCGATCCCAAACTGCTCGATGAGTCGCGTGCCGCCCTCGATGCGCTCACCAGTATCCTTAAGCTGGGTACACTCTATGATTTCCAGCGCTGAGACCACCATGTTCGCGAACTTTCTCGACTTTGTCATCGATGGAAAAAAGCCTGCGCTGACGGAGGGCACATTGCCCAACAGCGTGAAGTGGACGTGGCTTGGCGATGGCATGGTGCGCTTCGAGCCGGATCATGAAGTCAAGGCAAGCGTGGTGGCATCGGCGGGAATCCACGGCGACGAAACCGCGCCCATCGAGATTCTTTCCATGCTCGTGGCGGACATTGCCAGCGGGAAAGCACCGTTGAAGAGCCGCTTGCTGGTGATCTTCGGCAACATCGACGCGATGCGCGAATCGTGCCGTTACCGCGATGACGATCTGAACCGCCTGTTCAACGGCCGGCATCTGACGCTCGCAACCAGTCATGAATCGCCGCGTGCGGTCGAGCTGGAAGGTGTGACGCGTGCGTTCTTTGCTGAGGCCGATTCCACCCAAGCGAAGTGGCACATCGACATGCATACGGCCATCCGTCCTTCTGTGTTCGAGCAATTCGCTTTGCTGCCGTACACGGGCGCGCCGTTGTCGCGAGCGATGTTCGACTGGTTGCAGGACGCGGGTTTGTCGGCGGTGCTTTTACACAAAGAGAAGTCGAACACGTTCACGCATTTCACGGCGGAACAATCGGGGGCGCTTGCCTGCACGCTCGAACTCGGCAAGGTGCGTCCGTTCGGGCACAACGACCTGACGCGCTTCGCGGCGTCCGATGCAGCCTTGCGCCGCCTGATCGCCGCCGAGCCGCCGGTGCCGAAGTCGGGCGATACATTGAAGATCTTCACCGTAATCGGCCAGATCACCAAGCAAAGCGAGGCGCTCGAACTGCACGTTGCCGGCGACGTCGCGAACTTCACGCCTTTCGAACGCGGCACGTTGCTCGCGGAAGATGGCGATTACCGTTACGAAGTCACGCGCAATGAAGAACGGATCGTGTTCCCGAACCCGACGGTGAAGCCGGGATTGCGAGCGGGATTGATGGTCATCGATACAACTGAAGACACCTTCAAGGCGCTGGGCTGAACGCGCTCAACTCGAAGGCGTGACGGTTACCGTACACGTCGTCCCGGCGGCAAGGATCAAGCCGTCCGGCACTTCGTCGTTGCGGATGCGCACGGGTACGCGTTGCGCGAGCCGGACCCAGTTGAAGGCCGGGTTCACATCGGCGAGCAGTTTACGGCTTTCGGGATTGTCGCCGACACGCACGTGCGGCAACGTCGTTTCCTCGAAGTATTGAACCTGCCCGGGCCGTAGTAGGCGTTTTCGGGCCAGTGCTTGCGGTTGATCGAAAGCGATCCATCCACCTGCGGTACGAGCGCCGACGCCGCGACACCCGCCAGCGACCGCGCCTCGCGCACGCGCGCCGCAGCCAACGCGAGCGATGGGTTGTCGGCCTGCGCACGTTCAATCCACGCATCGAGCTGGGGATCGTTGTACGAGCGCCACCATGCGGAGGCGGGTCAACCTGCGTCGGCGTTTGCCGCGCGCAGGGTCGCGCCTGCATCGAGCGATGACGGGGCCTTCAGGGAATCCTCGAGACCGACGTTTTTAGTGCTCGCGCAGCCTGCAATTGTTAAAATAAATGTAAGAACCATCGGAGCGACGGCTGTTTTTCAGCATCCAGTCTAGCAAAATTATTTCTCAAATCTGATTGAGACACGTGTGCCGAATTGTATTTTTGCCCTGATTATGAAAAAACCGGCAAAAATGTAAAGCATCCATACGCGATCCGATGTAATCGATTTTGCCGAAAGCGCAACAATGGCGCATAACTTGAAAGAGATTCAGGGCTAAATGGATACCCTCCAGAACATGCGGGTGTTTTCGCGAGTCGTGGAAGCGGGCAGTTTCACTGCGGCAGCACATCAGTTGAATACAACGACGGCCTACGCTTCGCGCGCAGTATCCGATCTTGAAGCGCATCTGCGTACCCGTTTGCTCAATCGCACGACGCGCCGTATAGCACTCACCGAGGCGGGCGAGCGCTATCTGCAGCGCTGCGAGCAGATCCTCGCCTATGTGGATCAGGCAGAGGCCGAAGCGGGAGACGCCCACGCCAGGCCTTCCGGCAAGCTGAAAATGCATGCCATGGCGGGTATTGGCCAGCATTACATCGTGCCGATGATTTCGCGTTATCAAAGGCTGCATCCATCGGTGCAGATAGACTTGACGCTCGCCTCGCGCATTCCGGACCTGCTAGATGAAGGTTTCGATGTATCGATAGTGCTTGGCAGCGAATTGCCCGATTCGGGTCTGGTCTCGCAACGTCTCGGCAGCGTTTTCACGATTGCGTGCGCTTCGCCCGCGTATATAGAAGCGCATGGCGTGCCGCATTCAGTTGCGGATCTGAACGAGCACACGTGTCTGCAACTCGTGACGCCGGCCTTTCCACCAACTCGATGGACTTTCGATGGCCCGAACGGACCGGAAAGCGTCAATCTCGGCCCGACACCATTCACGGTGAATGTGGCAGAAGCCATGGCGGTGGCCATCAGCGAAGGCATGGGCGTTGGCGTGCTGCCCACATCGTCCGCTTTGCCTGCGTTGCGAGCCGGAACAATCGTGCGGGTGCTGCCGGAACACACCATGCAATTGTTCAATGTATTCGCGCTTTATCCGTCGCGGCAGTATCTGGACGCGAAAATCCGCACCTGGGTGGATTTTTTGCGCAGTGAGTTGCCTGGCGCACTCGCCGCCGATGAAAAATTGCTGCAAGAATTTGTGGCGGCGTAAGCTTATGAGCAGGAGAATGGGAGTTGCCGAATGCGGATCTTTTGGCTTTACCGCGGCGCAACACTTGCTTACTTCTATTTCAGCCTCATGTTGGTAGCTTAAGGGCTGGACAAGCTGCTTCTGGCTTCATGGATTCACTTTTACCGATTTTCGACTTAGTCCGAGGAAGGTTATGAATACGCCGCTGATGTTCGCTATCTATGCACTGCTTGGTTTGATCGCCGTGCCCGCAACTCGTGAACTGCTGCGTACCGCCCGCGAAAACGCAAAGCGCGCGCGCCTCATCCCGATTCGTATCGACGAACGCAAGAACCGCCAGTCGCGCGACCGGTAACTTCGGAAGGCCGAATGTTCGGTCTCTGGGTGTTAGCGACAGCGCGATAACGCGACGTTCTTGATCAAGAAATGCCGGGTTCGCAGCGAGCCGGGATACCTGCGCTCCGGGTATGTGGGAACCGGTATTCGTTACCGTTGTTTTCGCGCTCACGGTTTCAGGCAAACGACCTTCCAGGACGCCACTCGGCGTCCGTCGATCAAATCTCGATTACCTTGTCCCACTCAAATGATGGATTCTCTGGCAAGCCCGTGCGCCGGTCCCGGTAGCCACGCGGATTGCAGACAACCCTTGTTCCTTCCACGAAGTAGTCGAACGCCGTATGCGTGTGGCCATGCACCCACAGTGCAACGGGCTCGCGCACGAGCGATGGCAAGTCGCTGATAAACGACGCCGATACCCGGTCCGTCGCATATTTCTCCGCAAGACTGTCCCTGAGCGGCGCGTGATGCGTGACAACGATCGTCTTGCCATCGAAAGGCTTGGCGAGCTCCTCTTGCAGCCACGCACGCGCTTGCTGGTGCAGCGCCAGAGAATCACTGGCGGTAAAGGAGCGCGGTTCGTCCTCGGGTTCAGGCCACGCAACCTGGATCACGCCCCTGAAGTCGACCATCACACGCTCGGCTTCCTGCATCGAGATACGCAACGCCTCATCGCTCGACCCATACAATGCGAAGTCGGTCCACAGCGTGGTGCCGAGCACGCGCCACTTTCCGTACCGGTCGATCAGCGCGCTGTTGTTCAGGAAATGCACATTCGGCAAGCTGTTCGAAGCATCCTTCATCGCCGTTTCGAGCGCACCGAACTCGCCGTCGTAATACTCGTGATTGCCCGGGACATAAATCACGGGTACGTCGGGACCGAAGTTTTCGGCGGCCCAGCGCAGGCCTTCCGCGTGATTGTGAATATCGCCGGCAAGCACGACGAGATCAGACTCGGCATAGGGAATGGCGAGCGGTTCGTCATGTTCGAGGTGCAGGTCAGACAGAACGCGAATCTTCACGGCGATATTCTCCTTGGTCTCTTCACGATGCGCGCACGTCCGGCAACACCTTGGCCGGATTCATCAAATTCTCGGGGTCGAGTGCGGTCTTGATTGCACGCATCAAGCGTATTTCTACCGGGGACTTGTAGTGCATCGCCTCGGCTACCTTCAATTGACCCAGACCGTGTTCGGCGCTGATGCTGCCGTGATAGGCATTCACTTGTTCATAGACGAGCGCATTCACACTCGCCTGATGTTCGGCGAGAAAGACTTTCGGGTCGACGCCTGCCGGCGCCTGCACGTTGTAATGGAGATTGCCGTCGCCGAGATGCCCGAAGGTCACCATGCGAACGCCCGGAATTGACCGGGCAATCAGGGCATCGGTTTGCGCGATGAAATCTCCGATGCTTGAAATCGGCACCGAGATGTCGTGCTTGATATTGAGTCCTTCCTGGGCCTGCGCGAGCGGAATGTGCTCGCGCAAACTCCAGAAAGCCCTGGTCTGAGACAGATTTTCCGAGACCACCGCGTCTTGAACCAGGCCTTGCTCCATCGCGTGTTCCATCAGCCGTTCGAACAAAGCGCGGCCGTGTGCTTCGCTTTCGTTATCCGATAGTTCGAGCAGCACGGTCTGACCGTGTTTTTCGGAGAACGGATAACGCATTTGCGGAAAATGCGTGGCCACCAGATGCAGCGCGAAGTCCGACATCAATTCGAAGCCGGTCAATAACGGACCCGCATAACGCTGTGCAGTGGCGAGGAAATCGAGTGCGGCATGAGGCGACTCGAGGGCCGCCAGCGCCGTCACGCGAGCGACGGGCGCCGGATGCAATTTCATCACCGCAGCCGTAACGATGCCGAGCGTCCCTTCCGCGCCAATATAAAGATCGCGCAAGTCGTAACCGGTGTTGTCCTTGCGCAGCCCGCGCAAGCCGTTCCAGACGTCGCCTTGTGGCGTGACCACTTCCAGTCCGAGGCATAACTCGCGTGTGTTTCCATAGCGCAGCACGGCGGTGCCCCCTGCGTTCGTTGAAAGATTTCCGCCGATCGTGCAACTGCCTTCGGCCGCCAGGCTGAGCGCAAAAAGACGCTGTTCCTGTTCGGCGCGCGCCTGAATGTCGGCGAGGATTACACCGGCCTCCACGGTAATGGTGTTGTTGATCGAGTCGATGCTGCGAATACGGTTCATCCTGCGCAAGCTGATGACGACCTGCGTGCCGCTGGCGTCGGGCGTCGCTCCACCGGAATGGCCTGTATTGCCCCCTTGCGGCACGATCGGAAGACGATGTTCGCGCGCAAGCCGCACGACCCTTGCCACTTGTTCTGTGTCGCCCGGAAGAAGCACGGCACATGTTTCACCGCGGTAGCGCTTGCGCCAGTCGGTGAGATACGGCGCGGTGTCGTGCGAATCGGTGAGGACATTCGCGGCGCCGATCGCCTCGATGCAGGCTTCCACGAAGTACTTTGAACGGTCGTTGGTTGTGGTCATGAGTGTCAGTTGATTCAATAGCGTTGGCTTGCGCGGCAGGCGTTGATGCAGTATTGCCCGAACGTGGCCCTGGCGAAACCTGGCCGAATGGCATAGGGCTCCGTTACACCGGCGGATCCATGCTACAAACCATTCTGGTCGGCGGCAGCTCCGGTTCCCTGGCGCTTCGCCGCGCGGGCAGCGCGCTTGAACGGCGCGACAAAAGCAAGCGCGCAGACGAAGTACACGAGCGCAAGCACGGCTTCAATCCAGCCGAGGCGCGCCGACAACCCGCCGTCTGTCATGCCGCGGACAATGCCTTCGGCGAAGTAGAGCAGGACGAGCATCGACGCCCACTGCAGCGTGTACAGGTTGCGCCTCAATGTGCCTCGAAGCGCGAACGCGAGCGGGATCGCCTTGAGTGCGAGCGCGGAGCCGCCGGGACGCAATGGCGCAAGCCACAGCTCCCACGCAAGCGACAACGCAATCAGCGCGATCAGGCTGAAGAACGCGATGCGCGCGGAAGCCCCGTTGGCAGGCGTGGCGCTCATCAGGCGTTGCGCAGAAGTTTGAGCGCGGTTTGAGCGAGACGCGCCCCGAGCGCGATGGCGAGCGCCTTCTCATCGGCGGAAATGCCGATGTCAGCCGTTTCTGCGCGCGCGAAATGGGACGCGCCGTAGGGCGTGCCGCCGGTTTGCGTGGTGGTCAGCTTTGGCTCGGTGTACGGAATGCCCACGATCAGCATGCCGTGGTGAAGCAAGGGCAGCATCATGGAAAGCAGGGTGCTTTCCTGACCGCCGTGCAGGCTGCCGGTGGACGTAAAAACGCTCGCGGGTTTGCCGGCGAGCGCGCCGGAAAGCCATTGCGGCGAGGTGCCATCGAGGAAATATTTGAGCGGCGCAGCCATGTTGCCGAAGCGCGTCGGCGAGCCGAGCGCAAGTCCCGCGCATTCTTCCAGGTCGCGTACTTCGGCGTAGGGCGGACCGTCGGAGGGAATGTCCGGCTGCGTTGCTTCGCAAACGGTCGAGACGGAGGGCACGGTGCGCACGCGCGCCTGCATGCCGGGCACGCTGTCGACGCCCTGCGCAATCGCATGGGCAAGTTCGCGGGTGGCGCCGTTGCGGCTGTAATAAAGCACGAGAATGTCGTTCATGGGCCTTTTCGGTGAACGGGTATTATAAGGACCGGGTGTGCGAAGTGCTTTTGGTGGTCGTCCGCCACTATTTGTACCGAATCGCAAACTCGTTGTAACGATTGAGGAGAGAGTTTCTTGTTGAAGTTTCCCATCGATCTCGACACGACGAAACGGCTCGCCGGATTCGTCGCGCGTCGAACGGGTGAGGATCGCGTCGCGCAGGTGGCAGGCAGCCTGACGTTCACCACCGTGCTGTCGCTCGTGCCGCTCGCCACCGTCGCGTTCGCGTTGTTCACGGCGTTTCCGATCTTCGCCTCGTTTCAGATGTCGTTGCAGGATTTTCTTGCATCGCATCTCATGCCGTCGCAGATCAACAGCCAGATCTTCAAGTACCTGAACCAGTTTGCATCGAAGGCGAAAGGGCTGACCACGGTCGGCATGATCATCTTGTTCGTCACGTCGGTGATGACCATGATGACAGTCGAGTCGGCGTTCAACGTGATCTGGCGCGTGCGCAAATCGCGGCCGCTGGCGCAACGCATCCTGGTTTATTGGGCAATCATCACGCTCGGGCCGATCCTGTTCGGCGTGAGTTTGTCCATGTCGTCCTATTTGTTTGCTCAGTCCATCGCGTTCGCCGGGTCGCATAATCTTTTGCCGCCGGGGATCGAATGGGCACTCACGAGTGCAACTCTGCCATTTACGGTTGTGGCGTTCGCGATGCTTTACGTCTTTCTGCCGAACTGCAAGGTGGCATGGCGCGATGCGCTGGTCGGCGGCCTGATCGCGGCGATTGCGTTCGAATTGACCAAGCGCGGTTTCGGTTACTACGTGCGCCGCATTCCCACTTATACGGCCGTCTACGGCGCGTTTGCGGCGTTGCCGGTGTTCCTGTTATGGGTCTATCTCTGCTGGATGATCACGTTGATTGGAGCGATGGTCACGTCGGCGTTGCCGGCCATTCGCACCGGCCAGTTTCATCGAGCGGACTTCCCGGGCAGCGATTTGCTGGATGCCCTCGAGTTGCTCGCGCGGCTCGCCGAAGCGCGCGATGCCGGCAAGCCCGGGTATACGGGTCTTGAGCTCGCAAGCATGCTGCGCTGTGACATGGATACCACCATGCGGCTTGTGCGCAAGCTCGATGACCTGGAATGGGTTGCGCGGCTCGAGAACCTGCGCGTGCCGCGTTATGTGCTGATCGCCAGTCCGCAGCAGATCACGGTGTCGAGTCTCTTCGATTTGTTCGTGATCGACCGCGAAGAACTGGACTATCAGTTGCGCCTCGATTCATCGCATATCGACGATGCAACCCTGATGAACGCGCTGAGCAACGACAAGATGGATGTCACGCTTGCCACGCTGCTTGCTGCGCGCACTGCTTCCCGGGAAGCTCGTGCGCATGAGTCTGAAAATGCAGCGTCAATGCCGCGTCAGACCGCTTGACCGGCGCCTAAAGCGAAATCCTGCCAATGCAGATGTCCTTGAACATCACCCAGTCGCCCATCAGGCTATAAAGCGGATGGCGAAACGTGGCGGGGCGGTTTTTCTCGAAGAAGAAATGGCCAACCCAGGCAAAGCCGTAGCCGCAAATGACCGCGGCTGGAAGCCAGAGCCAGTCATCCGTTGCGATGGCCATGGCCAGGCAACCAATCACCCCCAAAGAACCAATGAAATGAAGCCGCCGCGACACCACGTTGCGGTGCTCTTCGAGATAGTACGGATAGAACTCCGCGAAGCTCGCGAAGTGATCCGAATGAGCGGTCTGGGCCATGACAATCTCCGTGTCGGGCGATGCCTGCAAAGCAGGTGAGCAAAATTCATTCTCCGGCTAACACGGCAATGGCGCAACCGGGAACTCGCGCCGTCGCGGGAATTTTCAGCACCCCACCCATTCGGCTGATAGCGCATTTCGGACGCGCTCGTTAAGCTTGGTTCATGCTGTTTTTCTTTGCAAAACCGAAGAGCGCAGCAAGGGTCGCATCAGGTTGTTCGCTCATGAGCGCGTGGCCTGCGTCCAGTAAAACGGTGTCCACCGGAACGCCCGCGTGTTTCATTGCATCGACAAGTGTGCGGCTCGCGCGGGGCGGTGTCATCGCGTCGCGCTTGCCCGTCACTATCTGCACCGGACACTGCAACGCTGCGGCGCGTTCAAGGCCATCCGCGTAAGCATTGCAGGCGTTGAAATCAGTGTGAAAGAGTTGCGGCTCGCCGCGAACGGCCATGCGTTCCATCAGGCGCTGGTTTGATCCGTGCAGCCAGAAGCCCGGGCCCGGGCTCGAAGGTTTCGCGGCGATCGAGGAATGCGACCACTGGTTCACCATGTCAATGGCGTCAGGTTCGTGGTCACGGGCGGCACTGAGGAGGGCGTCGGACACGGTCATCGGAAATGCGGTGGCGAGCAGCGAAAGGCAAGTCACACGCGATGGATGGCGCGCGGCGGTATCGAGGGCAATCAATGAGCCCATGCTGTGGCCGATCAGCATGGCGCGGCTTACCTTCGCGGCGTCCAGCAGCGCGATGACCCAGTCGGCCAGCGCGGCGATGCTCGGCTTCGCCGGCCCGGCGCTGCGGCCATGCCCGGGAAGATCGACGGCAAGAACGCTCAGGCCGTGATGAGCAAAGTAGCGCGTCTGCAGCGCCCAGACGCTGTGATCGTGCTGCGCGCCGTGAATGAACACGGCCACGGGACGTCCGGCCTCGAACGCGTGGCCGCCGGTGTATGCGTAGGCGGGTGCGCCGCCGACATCGAGCATCATGCGCGGCTCCCTTCGCTTTTTTGCGATGCCTTCAGTCCGCGCTTGAGGTCGTCGATGAGATCGTCAGGATCTTCCAGGCCAATCGACAGCCGGATACGGCCTGGCGCGATTCCGGCGGCGGCAAGGGCGGCTGCGTCCATGCGGAAATGCGTGGTCGATGCAGGATGGATGACGAGCGAACGTGCATCGCCGACATTGGCCAGATGGGAAAACAAGGTCAGCGATTCTATGAAGCGCCGTGCCGCCGCCACGTCGCCGCGCAGATCGAAGCTGAAAACAGCACCCGCGCCGCGTGGCAGGAGCCGCTTGGCGAGCGCGTAATCGCGATGGCTTTCCAGTTCCGGATACGCCACGCCTTCGACTGCCGGATTCGCGAGCAGGAACTCGACGACCTTGCGCGTGTTGGCAACGTGCCGGTCCATGCGCAGCGGCAGGGTCTCGATGCCTTGCAGCAGTTGCCACGCGGCCTGCGGATGCAGGCATGCGCCGAAATCGCGCAGGCCCTCGCGGCGGGCGCGCAGCAGAAATGGCGCGACCGTGCTCTCTTCGGCGAAGACCATGCCGTGAAAGCCATCGTAGGGCTCGGTGAATTCGGGGAAAAGGGCGCTCGCGGTGAAGTCGAATGTGCCGCCGTCGACCAGCACGCCGCCTATGGTCGTGCCGTGGCCGCCCAGGAATTTGGTCGCGGAATGGTAGACGAAGTCGGCGCCATGATCGAACGGGCGCAGCAAATAGGGCGTGGTGAAGGTCGAATCCACGAGCAACGGCACGCGGTTCTCGTGCGCGATTTCAGCGATGGTCGCGATATCCAGAACATCGAGGCCGGGGTTCCCCAGCGTCTCGCCGAACAGGAGGCGCGTATTCGGCCGGATTGCGGCTCGCCAGGCATCGGGATCGTGGGGCGGCACGAACGTGGTGTCTATGCCGAAGCGCCGCAGCGTGTAGTGCAGCAGGTTGTGCGAGCCGCCATAAAGCGCGCTGGACGCAACAACGTGGGAGCCTGCGCCCATCAGCGTGGCGATCGCGAGATGCAGCGCGGCCTGTCCGCTCGCCGTGCCGATTGCGCCCACGCCGCCTTCGAGCGCCGCCACTCGCTCTTCGAAAACGGCGACTGTCGGATTCGATATGCGCGAATAAACGTGGCCGGAGCGCTCCATGTTGAAGAGCGACGCGGCGTGATCCGTGTCTCGAAATGAGAACGACGTGGTCTGGTAGATCGGCGTGGCGCGCGCGCCGGTAGTGGGGTCGGGCGCGGCGCCCGCATGCAGTACAAGGGTATCGAAGCGGTTGGCGGACATCGTGGGCGGGCTACCATGGGAAAGGGTCATTTATCGTAACATCGGGTATGGCGGGACAAACTTGGGGTAGACGCGAGCGTCGGCGCGCTTCAACGGCGTGAGCATCCCAGTGCGGCAAAGCTAAGGGTTGACCCGGCGCAAAAGCCCGCCCGATATGCTTCCCCAGACGAATCACGGGTGCCCTGCGCGCTTCCTTTTTAACCGTCTTTCCGCTAGGATCGACAGACAGTCAGGCTTTTCGCGAGGAGACAATCATGCGAGTCAGCGACATTTTGAACGTCAAGGGCAACGCGCTCTTCACGGTAACGCCCGATACGCCGTTGAGCGAAGCCATTGACGCAATGGCGTCACACGACATCGGTTCACTGGTGGTCATTGAATACGGTGATCTTGCAGGCATGCTGACGTTCCGCGAGATCATCCAGATCCTGAGCAAGAACGGCGGCAGCGTAGGCACGTTCACCATCCGCAAGGTCATGGACGACCATCCCATCACCTGTACGCCGGAAACCGACGTGAACGAAGTACGCCGCATGATGCTCGAGCACCACGTGCGCTACTTGCCGGTCATGGAAAAGGGCATCCTCATGGGTGTGATTTCTTTCTACGACGTCGCGAAAGCCGTGGTGGAAGAACAAGGTTTCGAGAACAAGATGCTCAAGGCCTATATTCGCGACTGGCCCGAGCAGCAAGAAGAAGCGCGCTGAACCCGGCGAACGCACAATCGCGATTTGCCCGTTAGCGCGTGTCAAACGCTCGCAACAATGCGCGCCCCGTCCGGCGCGCATTTTTTTCGTCTCGAAGCCGGCGCCGCATTGCTTGGCCTGGTGCCAAGGTCTCTCAGCTACCAACTCCAATAATCCATGAGCGAATTGCCTGCTTCCACCCGCGAGAACCCTGCAAAGCCCGCACACGGCGACGGCCAGTTTCGCCTCTTGAGCGAGCGCCGTTTTGCACCATTTTTCTGGACGCAGTTTCTCGGGGCGCTCAACGACAACGTCTTCAAGGTCGGCTTTACGTCACTTGTGACGTTTCAGGCCGCCCGTTTTTCGGGCGTCGATCCAAAAACCGCTGCCTTTTTGATTTCGGCGATCTTCATCTTGCCGTTCGTGCTGTTTTCGGCGACATCGGGCCAGCTCGCCGATAAATACGACAAAGCCACGCTCACGCGTCTTGTGAAGACCTTCGAAATCGCCGTGATGCTGGTTGGCGGCGCGGGATTCGTGCTCCACAGCGCGCCGTTGCTCTACCTGTGCACCTTCCTGATGGGCGTTCATTCGACCGTTTTCGGCCCGGTGAAATATGCGTACCTGCCACAGCATTTGCAGCCGTCCGAACTCGTGGGCGGCAACGGACTTGTCGAGATGGGGACGTTCGTGGCAATTTTGATCGGCACGATCATCGGCGGCGCGTCGGCCGGGTGGATGGAGCATGGTGCGATTCTGCTCGCCGTGTGCTGCGTCGCAGTCGCGTTGATTGGCCGCGTGGCGTCGAGTTTCGTGCCCAGCACGGCGGCGCTTCAGCCCGATTTGAAGATCAACTGGAATCCCTTCACCGAAACGTGGCGCAATCTCGCGCTTGCACGCCGGGACCGGACTGTGTTCCTGAGCCTGCTCGGTATCTCGTGGCTATGGTTTGTCGGCGCGACTTTCCTCACGTCGTTTTTCAACTTCGCCAAAGATGTGCTGTCGGCGAATCCCGACGTGGTCACTCTGTTGCTGGGGACGTTTTCGATAGGCATCGGCACAGGTTCGCTTCTGTGTGAAAAGCTCTCGAAGCGGCGCGTCGAGATCGGGCTTGTTCCGCTGGGATCGATTGGTATCAGCGTGTTTGCCATCGACCTGTTTTTTGCGAGCCATAAGATCGTTCCGGCCGGTCACTTGATGGGCATTGCCGAATTCCTCCAGATCGGCGTCCACTGGCGCATTCTGGCGGACCTGTTCCTGCTCGCCATGTTCGGCGGTTTTTACAGCGTCCCGCTGTACGCTCTGATCCAGGCGCGCAGCCAGCCGACGCATCGCGCGCGGATCATCGCCGCGAACAATATCCTCAACTCGTTTTTCATGATCGTGTCGGCGCTGATGGCCATGGGATTGACGTCAGCGGGCGTGGGCATTCCGGGACTGTTCCTCACCACGGCGTTGCTCAATATCGTGGTGGCCGCCTACATCTATTCGCTCGTGCCCGAATTCCTGCTGCGGTTTCTCGCGTGGATTCTCGTGCACACGTTCTACCGGATCAGGCTTGTCAACGCCGAGCGGATTCCCGAGCACGGCGCGGCTGTGCTGGTCTGCAACCATGTGAGTTTCGTCGATGCCATCGTGATCATGTCGGAAAGCCCCCGGCCGATTCGCTTCGTGATGGATCATCGGATTTTTCGCTCGCCGCTGATCGGCTGGCTGTTTCGCCATGTAAAGGCAATTCCGATCGCGCCGGCCCACGAAGACGCGGCGCTGCTCGAAAAGGCCTACGATGCCTGCGGCCGCGCGCTTGCCGAAGGCGACCTCGTCTGCATCTTCCCCGAAGGCAAGCTGACGCGAACGGGCGAGCTGAACCCGTTCCGCCACGGCATCAGCGAGATTCTGAGACGCCGGTCGGCGCCGGTCATACCGCTGGCGCTGCGTGGTTTGTGGGGCAGCGTCTTTTCCCGTTATGGGGACACGAGCTGGCCGCGTCCGATCCAGCGCGGCGTGATGAGCCGGCTGACGTTGGCGGTCGGTGAGCCGATCGATCCCGCCGATGCCACCCCGGAACACTTGCAACAACTCGTTGCAACGCTCCGGGGCGCCCGCAAGTAGGCGCAAACAGGGGCGGAACGAGGCTGGAAGGGCTCCCGGCTGGCATAATATCGGCTCTCTCGATATTTTCAGGACGACGCTCATGTCCGGCAACACACTCGGCACGCTTTTCACCGTCACGAACTTCGGCGAGTCGCATGGTCCTGCGATCGGTTGCGTGATCGACGGCTGCCCGCCGGGAATGGCGCTGACCGAAGCCGATATCCAGATCGAACTCGATCGACGCAAACCCGGCACGTCGCGCCATGTGACGCAGCGGCAGGAAGCCGATCAGGTCGAGATCCTTTCGGGTGTTTTCGAAGGCAGGACGACCGGCACGCCGATCGCCTTGCTGATTCGCAACACCGATCAGCGCAGCAAGGATTACGGCAATATCGCGGAGACGTTTCGTCCCGGACACGCCGATTACACGTACTGGCAGAAATATGGAATCCGCGACTATCGTGGCGGCGGCCGCTCTTCGGCGCGCTTGACGGCGCCGACGGTGGCGGCCGGTGCGGTCGCGAAGAAGTGGCTGCGGGAACGGTATGGCATCGAAACCCACGGCTTCATGAGCGCGCTCGGCGAGATCCCGATTCCGTTCGTGGCATGGGAACACGTGCGTGAAAATCCGTTTTTTGCGCCGAATGCCGAGATCGTGCCGCGTCTCGAGGAATACATGGACGCGCTGCGCCACGACGGCGACTCGATCGGCGCGCGCATCGGCGTGATTGCAACGGGCGTGCCAGCGGGTTTGGGCGAGCCGCTCTATGACCGTCTCGATGCTGACATCGCCAAGGCGATGATGGGCATCAATGCCGTAAAGGGTGTCGAAATCGGCGCGGGCTTTGCGAGCGTCGCGCAACGCGGCAGCGTTCACGGCGACGAGATGACGCCTGAAGGTTTTGCCGCGAACAACGCAGGCGGCGTGCTCGGCGGGATTTCGAGCGGGCAGGACATTACGGTGTCTATCGCAATCAAGCCGACGTCGAGTATCCGCACGCCGCGTGAATCCATCGACAAAGCCGGTCATGCAGCTACCGTCGAAACTTTCGGCCGCCACGATCCGTGCGTCGGGATTCGCGCGACCCCTATCGCCGAAGCACTGCTCGCGCTGGTCCTGATCGATCACGCGCTGCGACATCGCGCGCAGAATGGCGATGTCGAGACGACTACGCCTCACATCGCGGCGCACATCCCCGAATAAAAAATCGCCGGTTCTCACAAAGAACCGGCGTTTTTTTCAAGCGTTCAGGCCTTCTAACCGTCAATCCAGCCGAACGATCACATGTTCGGATAGTTCGGACCGCCGCCGCCTTCAGGCGGAACCCACACGATATTCTGCGTCGGGTCCTTGATATCGCACGTCTTGCAGTGGACGCAGTTTTGCGCGTTGATTTGCAGGCGCTCGGTGCCGTCGTCGTTTTTCACGAACTCGTACACCTGCGCCGGGCAATAACGGCTTTCCGGTCCGGCGTACGTGCGCAGATTCACATCGACCGGAACCGACGCATCCTTCAGCGTCAAATGCGGCGGCTGGTTCTCGTCGTGATTCGTGTTCGATATGAACACCGACGTGAGCCGGTCGAACGTCAGCTTGCCATCCGGCTTCGGATAAACAATCGGCTTGCATTGCGATGCCGGCTTGAGCGTTTCGTTATCGGCGTGCTGATGGTGCAGCGTCCAGGGCACGTTGCCGCCCAGCAGCTTCTGTTCGAGGCCGACCATGAACGTGCCCATGTACAGGCCCTTGCTCATCCACTGCTTGAAATTGCGGGCGCGATACAGCTCGGTCTTGAGCCACGAGTTATTGAACGATTCCGGGTATGCGGTCAGTTCATCGGCCTCGCGGCCGGCTTGCACTGCGTCGAACGCCGCTTCCGCCGCCATCTTGCCGGATTTGATTGCCGCGTGACTGCCCTTGATCCGCGATGCATTCAGGAACCCGGCATCGTCGCCGACCAGCGCGCCGCCCTTGAACACCAGCTTCGGCAGCGACATGAGGCCGCCGGCCACGATCGCGCGCGCGCCATACGACACGCGCTTGCCGCCTTCCAGGAACGTACGGATTGCAGGATGCGTCTTGTAGCGCTGGAACTCCTCGAACGGCGACAGATACGGATTCGAGTACCCGAGGCCCACGACAAAACCGACCATTACCTGGTTATTGTCCATGTGATAGAGGAACGAGCCGCCGTAGGTATCGGTTTCGAGCGGCCAGCCGGCGGTATGAATCACCAGACCCGGCTTGTGCTTGGCCGGGTCGATTGTCCAGAGTTCCTTGATGCCGAGGCCATAGACCTGCGGATCGGCGTCGCGGCCGAGCTTGAATTTGTCCATCAACTGCCGGCCGAGATTGCCGCGCGCGCCTTCGCAAAAGAGCGTGTATTTGGCGTGCAGTTCCATGCCGAGCTGGAAATTACCGGTCGGCTCGCCGTTCTTGCCCACGCCCAGGTTGCCGGTCGCCACGCCGCGCACGGCGCCGTCTTCCGTGTAGAGCACTTCGGCTGCAGGAAAGCCCGGGAATATCTCGACGCCCAGCGCTTCCGCCTGCTGGCCGAGCCAGCGGGTAACGTTAGCCAGCGAAATGACGTAGTTGCCGTGGTTCTTGAAGTTGTCCGGGAGCAACCAGTTCGGGACTTGTTTCGCGCTGTCCTGCGACAGGAACAGAAAGCGGTCTTCGGTCACTTCCACGTCGAGCGGCGCGCCTTGTGTCTTCCAGTCGGGCAGCAATTCGCTGAGCGCGCGTGGGTCCATGACGGCGCCGGAGAGGATGTGCGCACCAATCTCGGAGCCTTTCTCCAGCACGCATACGCCGAGTTCGACGCCTTTTTCCTGCGCAAGCTGTTTCAGCCGGATGGCCGCAGAAAGTCCCGCAGGGCCGCCGCCCACGATCACGACGTCGTACTCCATGGACTCACGGGGACCGTACTGCTCGATGAGACTCGCCGGGGTCATCCAATGCTCCTGTCTAACGTTAGAATGCTTTTTTGGGGATCGCGTATTGTCAGGGAACGATAGGTATGGTGCAACTAACGTTCCGGCGATTAGCACGACCGTATTATTTCACGATAGCATATTGGCTCGCTGGACCTGGTCCAGTTCCGCGCAGATTTTGTACAAAGCAACAGCATCACACGAGCGCAAGACGGACCGATCCCGAACAACTCAATCGCTTTCAACCAAGGAAAAACAATGGGCCGTTCGATCAACCTGGAAGGCAAATGCGCGCTTATTACCGGCGCTTCCAGCGGACTGGGCAAACGCTTTGCGCAAGTGCTGTCGCAGGCCGGCGCACGGGTCGTGCTGGCAAGCCGCCGCACTGAGCGCCTCAAGGAATTGCGGGCTGAAATCGAGGCATCGGGCGGCGCGGCGCATGTCGTATCGCTCGATGTCACCGACTACCAGAGCATCAAGTCCGCCGTCGCCCACGCGGAGACGGAAGCGGGCACTATCGATATTCTGGTGAACAACTCGGGTGTATCGACCCAGCAAAAGCTGACGGACGTGACGCCATCGGATTTCGATTTCGTCTTCGATACCAACACGCGCGGCGCGTTTTTCGTCGCGCAGGAAGTGGCGAAGCGAATGATCATGCGCGGCAACGGGACCGTAAAGCCCGGGTACCGGATCATCAACATCGCGTCCATGGCCGGACTCAAGACGCTGCCGCAGATCGGCGTGTATTCCATGAGCAAGGCGGCCGTCGTCCATATGACAAAAGCCATGGCGCAGGAATGGGGCCGTCATGGGATCAACGTGAACGCCATCTGTCCCGGTTATATCGATACCGAACTGAATCATCACCACTGGAAGAGCGAAGCGGGGCAGAAACTGCTGTCCATCTTGCCGCGCCGCCGCGTGGGCACGCCTGAAGACCTGGATGGACTGTTGCTCCTGCTCGCCGCCGACGAGTCGCAGTTCATCAACGGCTCGGTGATCGCCGCCGACGATGGATTCGGCTTATGAGCCAGGTTGTCGAACAAGCGTCGGGCGCGGCGCATGGCGGGTTTCATCGCGTCATCGACTTGTCCATGCCTATCCGGTGGGGCGACATGGACGCATTCGGCCACGTCAACAACACGGTGTATTTCCGCTTCATGGAAGAAGTGCGGATCACGTGGTTCCGGGAGCTGGACATTGCCGGCGCCAACGCCAAAGGGCAGGGGCCGGTGGTCGTGAATGCATCGATGGAATTCCTCAGGCAACTCCATTACCCGGGCGACGTCATTGGCAGCATGTTTGTCGGCGCGCCCGGACGCAGCAGCTTCGATACGCGCTTCGAGCTGTATCGAGCGGACGATTCCGCCACGCTTTACGCACGCGGCACCGCCAAATGCGTGTGGGTCGACTACGCGGCCGCGAAATCGGTGCCGATTCCGGATCTGCTGCGTCATGCCATTGAAACGGCGGCGCCGCACAAGTAGTCAATCGCCCAGCAGCCGCTGCAGCAATTCGGTGGCGTTGCCCGTGTCGTATTTGCGCATGAGTTTCGCGCGGTAGATGTCGACGGTTCGCGAACTGATGTCGAGCGCGCGGCCGATCTGCTTGCTGGTCTTGCCCGTCACGAGTTGCGCGGCAATCTCGCGCTCACGCGGTGTGAGTTCGATGGCGACTCGCCGCGTCGCGCTCAGGTCTTCGAACGTCCAGACGCCCGCGGCATGCGGCGCGCTCAAATCCAGCGACCGTCCGGTCACGTGGCACCAGAACAATTCCCCGTTCGCGCGTTTCATGATGCGGTCGTCGGCGTAGCTGCCCTGACGCTGCATCAAGGCGGAAATGCGCGCGCCGATCCGCTCAAATTCCACCGGCGACGGATACAGCACCTGGAACGAGCGTCCGATCAGCGCCTCGGGCTTTACGCCGAAGATTGCACAAAGCTGCGCGTTGCAGTCTTCGATGATCCGTTCCCGTGACAACACCAGCCCGACTGGCGCAAGATGAAACGCAGTTTGATAATCCAATTGAGGCATTTTGGCTCGGACGACGGGCGTTTGATGTTTGCATCGCCGCGCACTACGGCAATTACTTATGTATTTTTGCGTATTGTGCCGGATCGATGCATCGTCGTACTCTTTTGCAACGTCAGAAAGTCGTTATCGCCGGAGAAACGAACGGCGCAACGACTCGAATAATCAGATTTCATCCAGATCAGGAAGGGACAAATGAACAAGGTCTATCCCGGCGCGAAAGAGGCGCTCGAAGACATCGTGAAGGACGGCCAGACGTTTGCCGTCGGCGGATTCGGCCTGTGCGGCATTCCCGAAGCGCTGATCGCGGCATTGCGCGACACGGGCGTCCAGGGAATCACGTGTATCAGCAATAACGCGGGCGTCGATGGCTTCGGCCTTGGCCTTCTGCTCGAAACCCGCCAGGTCAAGAAGATGATTTCGTCGTATGTGGGCGAAAACAAGGAGTTCGAGCGGCAATATCTGGCCGGCGAACTCGAACTCGAATTTACGCCGCAAGGCACGCTCGCTGAAAAGCTGCGCGCGGGTGGCTCGGGCATCCCGGCGTTTTTCACGAACACGGGTTATGGCACGGTGATCGCCGAAGGCAAGGAGACGCGCAAATTTGGCGACAACTTCTACGTGCTCGAACCCTCGCTCACGGCCGATGTAGCGCTCGTGAAAGCATGGAAAGCCGACAAATCCGGCAACCTGATTTATCGACGCACGGCCCGCAACTTCAACCCGATGTGCGCCATGGCCGGCAAGATCACGGTCGTCGAAGTGGAGGAAATCGTGGAAGTCGGTGAGCTCGATCCGGACGCCATTCACACGCCGGGGATTTTCGTGCAGCGCATCGTGCTGAATGCGCACCCGGAGAAACGCATCGAACAACGCGTCGTGCGCGCAAAAGGAGACTGATCATGGCATGGGACCGGAACCAGATGGCCGCGCGGGCGGGCAAGGAATTGCAGGACGGGTTTTATGTGAACCTCGGGATCGGGCTGCCCACGCTGGTCGCGAACCACGTGCCGGCCGGCATGGAAGTGTGGCTGCAATCGGAGAACGGCTTGCTCGGCATCGGGCCGTCACCGACCGAAGAAGAAGTCGATGCCGACCTGATCAACGCCGGCAAGCAAACGGTGACCACATTGCCGGGATCGTCGATATTTTCATCGGCGGATTCGTTTGCCATGATCCGCGGCGGCCACGTGAACCTCGCCATCCTCGGCGCCATGCAGATCAGCAAGGACGGCGACCTCGCCAACTGGATGATCCCTGGCAAGATGATCAAGGGCATGGGCGGCGCCATGGACCTGGTAGCGGGCGTGAAACGCGTGATCGTGCTGATGGAACACGTCGCGAAGGGCGACCAGCACAAGATTCTGGAAGAGTGCACCTTGCCGTTGACGGGCAAGGGCGTGGTCGACCGGATCATTACGGATCTAGGCGTGATCGACGTGACGGACGCGGGCCTCAAGCTGATCGAACTGGCTCCTGGCGTCAGTGTGGAAGAGATTCAACAGAAAACCGGCGCGCCGCTGGATGTGAGCGCAGTCAAGTAAGAGTTGAGCGCTGGCGCGGTCTGCCGGCCGGAAAGGGCTGTTCCAACTTCGCGTTGGTGCAGCCCTTTTTTCGTAACTGTTCGTTGGCCGTACGACGCCGCGCATAGACCGGTTGGCCAACCTTGTGTCTGACGAAGAAATGCGGCGCGCAAAGCGTTTACAATCGATTTCCATTGATCCATCCGTCATGCAGCAGCGCTACTGCGCCCAAGGAAAATCATGTCCGCGACCATCGTCGAAGCTGCGCCTTCCTTCGTTTCCGAGCCTCGGCAACGCCACGTGCAATGCATCAGCCCGTCCGGTTTGCATCGCATGGCTTATACGGAATGGGGCGATCCCGCAAACCCGCGCGTGCTCGTGTGCGTTCACGGGCTGACACGGTCCGGCCGCGATTTTGACGAGGTGGCGAAGGTGCTCGCGCTGGAGTATCGCGTGGTGTGTCCGGACGTGGTCGGGCGAGGGCTTTCCGACTGGCTTGCCGACCCGAAACATTACGGCGTGCCGCAATACGTTTCGGACATGGTCGCGCTGATCGCACGCCTGAATGTGGAAACGGTGGACTGGTTCGGAACATCCATGGGCGGATTGATCGGGCTGGGACTCGCCGGGCTGCCGAACACGCCCATCCGCAAGTTGCTGCTCAACGACGTGGGGCCGCACATCGAGCCGGTGGCGCTAGAGCGCATTGGCAGCTATCTGGGCCGCGACGAAACCTTCGCCACGCTTCAGGATGGAATCGACAATGCGGCGCAACTCGCGGCGTCCTTCGGCCCGTTGAGCGCCGAGGAATGGCGCGCGATCAATACGCCGCTGATGCACGAGCGCGATGGGCGCTGGGGTTACAGATACGATCCGAAGATCGCCGTGCCCTTTGCCGCTGCAGATGCAAATGCGGCCGCGCTTGGGGAGGCGATCCTTTGGCATTCGCTTGCGGCGATCAAACATCCGGTTCTGGTCGTACGCGGCGAGAATTCGGATCTGTTATCGCGGGAAACGGCCGAAAAGATGGTCGCCACAGGCCAGGCCGTGACAAGCGCTGAGGTCAAGGGTGTAGGTCACGCCCCGGCATTTCTCGCGCCGGAACAGATAGACCTCGCCTACCGCTTCTTCCTCGATACGGAAACACACGAGGCATAATATTGGGCTTCGCACGGTTTTTTTGACAAATCACTTTTCAGAGGCATTCATGGCAGTTATCCGTCTCCATGTCGGCGCGCGTCTTTCCGAAGCGGCGATCCACAACGGCACCGTTTATCTCGCGGGCCAGATTGCCGAAGACACCGATCAGGACATCACGGGTCAGACTCGCGAAGTGCTTGGCCACATCGACCGCTTGCTCGCTGAAGTCGGAAGCGACAAGACGCAACTGCTGTCGGTGCAGATCTACATTTCGGACCTGGCGAATTTCGCCGCCATGAACGCGGCGTGGGACATGTGGGTGCCCGAAGGCAATGCGCCCCCGCGCGCGACCGTAGAAGCGAAGCTTGCCAACCCGGCGTGCCTCGTGGAAGTGGTTGTCATCGCCGCCTTGTTTGACAAGGTGCATGACTGATAGTCAAACATTGCTTCGCACCTGATCGATCGCATGCCCGATACCGCCGTTTCTCCCGCATTGAACCCCGAGCCGTCCTTCGACGACGCGCTCGCGTTCGTACGCGAACACGCTGGCGACGCGCGGTTGACGAGCGGCGAGTTGCTGGCCGAACACGCAGCCGGCACGGCGCGGATCATGCAGACGTTGAACGTAGATCCGGCGGCAATCGCGGCGGCGGCGCTGTTTGCCATCGCGCCGCATATCGACGATCCGGAACGTGTGATCACCGAACGTTTCGGCGAAGAGGTGCAAAGCCTTGTTGCCGATGTCCGCAAGCTGTGGCGTCTGGGCTCCGTCAGCTCGCGCGCCACGCAGGCGACATTGCCCGAGACGGGCCGCGACGCACAAGCGGCGCGTCGCGCCCAGGTCGAAGCGCTGCGCAAGATGTTGCTGGCGTTTGCGCAAGACATTCGGGTGGTGCTGATCCGCCTCGCATCGCGGCTGCAGTCGCTGCGCTTTTACGCGGCGAACAAGCTTGATCCGTCGCCCGATGTACCGCGCGAGACGCTCGAGATCTATGCGCCGCTGGCAAACCGCCTCGGCATCTGGCAACTGAAGTGGGAACTGGAGGACCTCGCGTTTCGATTCGAGGAACCGCCTACTTACAAGCGCATCGCCAAGCTGCTCGACGAAAAACGCATCGAGCGCGAAGCGTATGTGACCAGTGCCATCGCGCGCTTGCAGAAAGAACTGGCTACGGCGCACATCCGCGCTGAGGTGAGCGGACGGCCGAAGCACATCTACAGCATCTGGAAGAAGATGCGCGGCAAGGAGCTGGATTTCTCCGAGCTGAACGACGTGCGCGCGTTTCGCGTGATCGTCGACGATATCAAGGATTGCTACACGGTGTTGGGTATTGTCCATAACCTGTGGCAGCCGGTTCCGCGGGAATTCGACGACTACATCTCGCGGCCGAAGCCCAATGGTTATCGGTCGCTGCATACGGTGGTGGTCGGTGACGATGGCCGCGCGTTTGAAGTCCAGATCCGCACCATGGAAATGCACAGCTTCGCTGAGTATGGCGTGGCGGCGCACTGGCGTTACAAGGAAGCCGGCACGCGAGCCTACGGCGGGCAGGTGACGGCGGCTGAAAAATACGACGAGAAGATCGCGTGGTTGCGGCAACTGCTGGCCTGGAAGGAAGACGTTTCCGAAAGCGAAGAACCGGGTGCGCAACCCTGGCAGCATCTGCGCGAAGCAACCCTCGACGACGACCATATCTACGTGCTCACGCCGCAGGCGCGTGTGATTGCGATGCCGCACGGCTCGACGCCGGTGGATTTCGCATATCACCTGCATAGCGAACTAGGGCATCGTTGCCGCGGTGCGCGTGTCGATGGCGCCATGGTGCCGCTCAACACGCCTTTGCAAAACGGCCAGACGGTGGAAATCGTCGCGGTGAAGGAGGGCGGCCCGTCGCGCGACTGGCTCAACCCTTTGCTCGGCTATCTGCACAGTCCGCGCGCGCGGCAGAAAGTGCGCGCATGGTTCAACTCGGTTGATTCCGAAGAGAACATCACAAACGGCCGGGCACTGGTTGAAAAGACGTTGCAGCGCGAAGGCAAGACGTCCGTCAATCTGGATCAACTGGCATCGAAGCTTGGCTTCAAGACGCCGGAAGAACTGTATGCGGTTGTAGGCAAGGAAGAGTTCAGCCTGCGCAATATCGAGCAGGCGCTGCACGACACGCCGCCGCCGGAACCCGAACCTGAGGCACCCGCGCAGTTCGAAAAGCGCAGCAGCGGGCAAAGCGTTGCACAGGGTGCGTCCACCGGTGTGCTGGTCGTCGGTGTAGACGCATTGCTCACGCAGCTTGCGCGTTGCTGCAGGCCGGCGCCGCCCGATCGCATCTCGGGGTTTGTGACGCGTGGCAAGGGTATGTCGATCCATCGCAGTGATTGCGCGACATTCCAGCGGATGGCCGAACATTCGCCGGAGCGCGTGCTTGAAACAGCCTGGTCGGCCGATGTCATGAACGGGCGCGGATCGTCTGTTTATCCGGTGGACCTTGCTGTCGAATCGAACGATCGCCAAGGTTTGTTGCGCGACATTTCCGAAGTGTTTGCACGCGAGAAGATGAATGTGACCGGCGTGAAGACGCAAAGCCGGCGCAACGTTGCCTATATGCAGTTCACGGTCGAGGTATCGAGTGCCGCGCAGATCCAGCGCGCTTGCTCGTTGCTGAGTGAAGTGCAGGGCGTCGTGCGGGCAACGCGGCGCGGTTAACACATTTTCGTTTGTGGTCATTCGGCTTAACGCTTTGAATCAGCAGCGCATTGTTGGGGCTTCTTAAACGTATCGACGAATATCTTGAGTGTCATTGCATGAAAGCACTTGCCAGGATTCAAAACGCACCATATAATTTCGCTTCTTCAGGCTCGTAGCTCAGCTGGTTAGAGCACCACCTTGACATGGTGGGGGTCGTTGGTTCGAGTCCAATCGAGCCTACCAACGAAAGTGAAAGTCCGGTTCGCCGGATTTTCAAAACTGCAGCAAGCGTCTTGGCGCGAAAGGCAAATGAACAAGATGGCACCGCGAACGTTGACCGATACAACTTCGGAGCGACGCTAGTCGAGGACCACTTTCGCCTTTGCAGTTGTAGGAAAAGTGAATGCGGCCCCTCGAATGTGGGGCCGCATTTTTTTTGTCTTCGCGCGGTAGTTTCGCGTCTTGCAAGGCATTGTTGAATGAACTTGGACGCCGGCTTTCGGCGTCTTGGAGAACGAAATGGTTTCGATACGTTTGCCCGACGGGTCAGTTCGCCAGTACGACCACCCGGTGACGGTTGCGGAAGTTGCCGCATCGATTGGCGCAGGACTTGCCAAGGCCGCTCTGGGCGGCAAGCTCGACGGCGAACTCGTCGATACCTCCACGCTGATCGAGCGTGATGCATCGCTCTCGATCGTTACGGACAAGGACGCGGACGGTCTCGACATCATTCGTCACTCCACCGCGCATTTGCTTGCCTACGCGGTCAAGGACCTGTATCCGGAAGCGCAAGTCACCATTGGTCCCGTAATCGAAAACGGCTTCTACTACGACTTCGCGTACAGCCGTCCCTTCACGCCGGAAGACCTCGAGAAGATCGAGAAGCGCATGGCCGAGATCGCAAAGAAGGACGAACCGGTTTCACGTCGGGTCGTTACGCGCGGCGAAGCGGTGGACTACTTCAAGAGCATCGGCGAGAAATACAAGGCGGAGATCATCGAATCGATCCCGTCTACCGACGACATCAAGCTCTACTCACATGGCGGGTTCACCGACCTGTGCCGCGGCCCGCACGTGCCGTCGACCGGCAAGCTGAAAGTCTTCAAGCTGATGAAGGTTGCAGGCGCCTACTGGCGCGGCGACTCGAAGAACGAGCAACTGCAGCGCATCTACGGTACGGCCTGGACCAAGAAGGAAGACCAGGAAGCGTATCTGCACATGCTGGAAGAGGCCGAGAAGCGCGATCACCGCAAGCTCGCGAAGCAGCTCGATCTGTTCCATCTGCAGGAAGAAGCGCCGGGCATGGTGTTCTGGCATCCGAAGGGCTGGGCGATCTGGCAACAGGTCGAGCAATACATTCGCCGCCGCCTGAACGAAGTCGGATACCTCGAAATCAAGACGCCGATGATCATGGACCGCTCGCTCTGGGAGGCGTCGGGTCACTGGCAGAACTATCGTGAAAACATGTTCACGACGGAATCCGAAAAGCGCGACTACGCCATCAAGCCCATGAATTGTCCTGGCCACGTGCAGGTGTTCAATCATGGTTTGCGTTCGTATCGGGACCTGCCGCTGCGTTACGCGGAATTCGGCTCGTGTCATCGGAATGAAGCGTCCGGCGCGCTGCACGGCTTGATGCGCGTGCGTGGCTTCGTTCAGGACGACGCACACATTTTCTGTACCGAAGACCAGTTCATTGAAGAATCGATCGCGTTCAACACGCTTGCGATGAGCATCTACAAGGATTTCGGCTTCGATCACATCGACATCAAACTGTCGCTGCGTCCTGACGCCCGTGCCGGCACCGATGAAACCTGGGACCGCGCCGAGCAAGGCCTGCGCGACGCTCTGACGGCCTGCGGTCTTACCTGGGAAGAATTGCCGGGCGAAGGCGCGTTCTACGGTCCGAAGATCGAATATCACATCAAGGACGCGCTTGGCCGCTCGTGGCAATGCGGGACGCTGCAACTCGACATGGTCCTCCCGGAGCGGCTGGGCGCCGAGTACGTAGCTGAAGACAATAGCCGCAAGCGTCCGGTGATGCTGCATCGTGCAATCGTCGGGTCCATGGAGCGATTCCTTGGTATTTTGATCGAGCACCATGCTGGTGCAATGCCGTCGTGGCTCGCGCCAGTGCAGGCTGTGGTCCTTAACATCGCGGAAAGTCAGGCCGACTATGCACAGAAACTGACCCAATCGTTGCAAAAACAAGGGCTTAGAGTAGAGAGCGATTTGCGCAACGAGAAGATTAGTTATAAAATACGTGAGCACACGATGCAAAAGGTCCCGTATCTGCTGGTAGTCGGGGACAAAGAACGTGATGCCCAAACCGTAGCCGTGCGTGCTCGTGGCGGTATCGACGCTGGCGTTATGCCGGTCGATGCATTCCTTGAGCGTCTGCAGCAGGACGTGCAGGCGTACAAGTAAGCCCACCCGCAGCGCGGCTAGTTTTTTTGAATTTTTAGAGGAAACGTAACATCGCTACTGATAAGTCTGCACATCGCATCAACGGGGAAATCACGGCACCTGAGTTGCGCCTGGTCGGAGTGGACAATGAGCCGCTAGGAATCGTGAAGCTCGCCGATGCTTTCCGCATGTCGGAACAACAAGACGTGGATCTCGTCGAAATCGCGCCTCAGGCTGTTCCGCCTGTCGCCCGGTTGATGGACTACGGCAAGTTCAAGTATTCGGAAGCCAAGAAGCAGCACGAGGCGAAACTCAAGCAGAAGATCGTTCAGGTCAAGGAAGTCAAATTCCGTCCTGGCACCGACGACGGTGACTACAACGTGAAACTGCGCAACCTCACGCGCTTCCTCGAAGACGGCGACAAGACGAAAATCACGTTGCGTTTCCGCGGCCGGGAAATGGCTCACCAGGAAATTGGCATGCGCGTGCTCGAGCGGCTGAAGGCTGACCTCGAAGAGCATGGCCAGGTCGAGCAAATGCCGAAGATGGAAGGGCGCCAGATGATCATGGTCATGGCCCCGAAGAAAAAGAAGTAATGTCGATGGATCGCGCGACCGGAGGTTCTTGGGTCTGCGCGGCATCGAATGAGCAGGTTTCAGGGCGTTGCCTGATAATGGCGGCGCTCATGAAAAAGCGGTGATTGTCAAAGTTCGCCGCTCATAAGTGGTATGTGGGTTTCGAAGGGCGGGTCAGGATCGATTGGATCGACCGCACACCCATATCCATCTAATAAACTGGAGTAGTTCATGCCGAAGATGAAGACCAAGAAGAGTGCTGCAAAGCGCTTCGTGGTGCGTCCGGGCGGTACCATCAAGCGTGGTCAAGCCTTCAAGCGTCACATTCTTACCAAGAAGACCACCAAGGT
>Ga0153932_1000082_pt1 | contig 59706 bp, 56 predicted proteins | sample TSNJ016MetaG_FD_102273 | JGI IMG/M metagenome (GOLD analysis project Ga0153932, IMG submission 102273) | Attine ant fungus gardens microbial communities from New Jersey, USA - TSNJ016 MetaG | ecosystem: Host-associated > Fungi > Mycelium > Unclassified | place: USA: New Jersey, Wharton State... | reverse complement strand
GAGTTACGGCGGTCATAGCGAAGGGGAAACGCCCGGTCCCATTCCGAACCCGGAAGCTAAGCCCTTCAGCGCCGATGGTACTGCACTCGACAGGGTGTGGGAGAGTAGGACACCGCCGAACACCCGTTAACCGAAAGGGGACCCAACATATTGGGTCCCCTTTCGTGCGTTGTATGAGAGGAATGACTGTGTCGGAGAATGGCGACGAGCGTCGGTCCTTCCGTGGGGGAGGAGCGCCTCGATCAGGTGGCCCCCGTCGTGACAACGACGGGCGTGGATCACGCGGCGCTGCAGGCGGAGACCGCCGCGGTGGTGCCGGAGACAACAACCGTGGCGGTGCTGGAAACAGTAACCGCGGCGGCGGATTCAACGGCGGACAACGTCGCGGCGGCGAGGGTGGGTTCACCCCTCGTGGGCGCGATGGCGACCGTAACCGTCAGCAAGCACGACCTGACGAACCGGATTTGCCCGATAACGTAGAGCCCACCGAGTTGGACCCGGCCGTTCGTCGGGATCTGCTCAGCCTCGACAAGGACAACGCCAACACCGTTGCGCGTCACCTCGTCATGGCAGGAAAGCTCGTCGACGAGGACCCGGAACTCGCACTGCTCCACGCTCGCGCTGCTCGTCAGCGCGCCGGCCGTATTGCCGTCGTTCGTGAAGCTGCTGGAATCACCGCGTACCACGCCGGTGAATGGGCTGAAGCTCTCTCCGAGCTTCGTGCTGCCCGTCGAATGGCTGGTGGACCGGGTCTGATCGCTGTCATGGCCGACTGTGAACGCGGTTTGGGCCGACCCGAGCGCGCGATCGAACTCGGCCGCAGCGACGAGGCTGCCCTGCTTTCGGGCGACGAGGCTTCGGAGTTGAGGATCGTCGTCGCCGGCGCCCGCATGGATCTCGGTCAGTTCGATCAGGCAGTTGTCACGCTGCAGACCAAGGATCTGGACGCAGCGCGTACCGGTGAAGCCGCGGCTCGGCTGTTCTACGCCTACGCCGATGCCCTCGTTGCAGCCGGTCGTGTCGAAGACGGACTGAAGTGGTTCCTCAACGCTGCAGCTGCAGACCTCGAGGGTGACACGGATGCTGAAGAACGGGTGGCCGAGTTGACCGGAGAAGATCAGTGACCGTGCTTCGTACTCAGTACGACGTACTTTTGCTCGATCTCGACGGAACGCTGTACGCCGGAGCTCATGCGATTCCCGGCACCCAGGTTGCTCTGGGGCAGGGCACGCAGGCTTTGTACTACGTGACCAACAATGCGAGTCGCTCGCCTTCGGCAGTGTCGGCGCATCTGACCGAACTCGGTTTCGATTCCGAAGATGATCTTGTCGTCACCAGTTCTCAGACGGCAGTGCGCCTGTTGGCTGAGCGTCTCGAACCCGGTGCAGCTGTTCTGGTCGTCGGTACCGACGCATTGGCCGACGAGGTGACCCGCGTCGGATTGATTCCGGTTCGTGAGTTCGCGGATTCTCCGGTTGCTGTCGTTCAAGGACATTCGACGGAGACCGACTGGACGATCCTCGCCGAGGCGTGCTTGGCGATCAGGGCCGGCGCGCTGTGGGTGGCTGCGAACCTGGACACCACACTGCCGTCGGAACGGGGTTTGGTTCTCGGAAACGGCTCGATGGTGGCAGCTCTACGCGCTGCGACCAAGCAGGAACCCGTGGTGGCAGGTAAGCCGGCTGCACCGCTGATGGAGGATGCGCTCGCTCGCAGCGGGTGTTCGCGTCCTCTGGTGGTCGGCGATCGTCTGGACACCGATATCGAAGGCGCACATGCTGTTTCGGTCGACTCGTTGTTGGTTCTCACCGGTGTGAGCACGCCGGGCGACGTACTGCGGGCTCCGATTGAGCAGCGTCCCACCTACATTGCAGCAACTCTGGATTCCCTCAATCAGCCGGCCGTCGAATCGCTGGTGGGTGCGGACTCCAAGTGGTCTGTCTCCGTGAACGGATCGGCGCTGGTTGTCGACGGCCCGGTTGTCGGTGGCGAGATGTCGCTTCTGCGCGCGGTTGCGCCTGTCGCATGGGCCAATCCGTCGTTCCAGACACTGGAAGCGTCGGACGCCGGCGTGGCGGATCTGTTTGCTTCCTGGCTCGTCTGATTTCTCGCAAATGTGTTCGACTCGCGGGGGTGCGGGTGTATGCGTAACCGAGAGTCATGCACTAGCGTTGTGCGCGATGAGCACGCCGACACCTCACCCCGGAAACTCGAGTAACGGATCGCCGTTGCCCGGGCCACGCCAGACCGTCGATCCGGAACGTATACGTTCTGACGTCGACGGTTTACTGGCGCGCCTCGGCGGCATCGAGCACGATCCGAACGATCAGCACGGAGCAGGTGTGATTCCGCAGAAGGCACATATTTTGGAACAGGCACACGAGGTGCTCGTCCAGGCGCTCGCCTCTGTGGACAGGGCTTGACGTGGCACGTAGAGCACGGGTGGATGCCGAACTGGTCCGTCGCGGACTCGCACGGTCGCGAGATCATGCGCAAGAACTGATTTCCGCAGGCCGAGTTCTCATCTCGGGCGCAGTCGCGACCAAGCCTGCGACGGCGATCGAGGCAGGAACTCCACTTCGGGTAGTCGAGGTCGAGCAGGAAGTCTCGTGGGCCTCGCGAGGGGCACACAAGCTGATCGGCGCCCTCGACGCTTTCGGGTCCGAAGGATTGACGGTCGAAGGACGCCGATGCCTTGACGCCGGCGCTTCCACCGGTGGGTTCACCGATGTTCTTCTGACGCGTGGTGCGAAGGAAGTTGTCGCCGTCGACGTCGGTTACGGCCAATTGGTGTGGCGCCTCCAGTCCGACGACCGCGTGCATGTCATCGACCGAACCAATGTTCGCGCTATCGATGCCGAGACGATCGGTGGAACAGTCGATCTGGTTGTCGCGGACCTGTCGTTCATTTCTCTCAAACTCGTACTCGGGGCCTTCGTCGCCTGTACTGCTGACGGTGCGGACCTGGTCCCGATGGTCAAGCCTCAGTTCGAGGTGGGCAAGGACCGCGTCGGTGCCGGTGGCGTCGTACGAGATCCGGAATTGCGAATCTCCGCTGTGCTCGACGTGTCGGAGGCTGCTGCAAAGGTAGGTCTGCGGACGTTAGGTGTGGTGGCCAGCCCATTGCCCGGTCCGTCGGGAAATGTCGAGTATTTCCTGTGGCTTCGAAAGACAGGTTCATCCGGCGATGAAGAGACGGATGCCGCTACCGACGATGTCCCCACGGTGGAGGACATGATTCGCAAGGCTGTAGAGGAAGGGCCCCAGTGAACGCGGTCACGAACGGCGAGTCGCGCGAGATCCTTCTTGTCGCACACCCGGGTCGACGTGACATCACGGAAACTGCCAAGCGGGTCGGGAAGATCTTCGAGCGCGCGGGAATCGGACTGCGCGTCCTCGTCGACGAAGCAGACAGCTCGCGCATCGAAGCAATGACGGAACCGGCGGGTTTCTCCGCGCCGGGTCTCGACGTCACCGTTGTTCATCCCGGCCCCGATGCCGCCGTCGGATGCGAGTTGGTACTGGTTCTCGGTGGCGACGGCACGTTCCTGCGCGCCGCCGAGCTCGCTCAAGAAGCGTCCATTCCGGTACTGGGCATCAACCTCGGACGCATCGGATTTCTGGCAGAAACCGAAGCCGAGCATCTCGACGAGGCTCTCGCACAAGTAGTTCGCAAGGAATATCGCGTCGAGTCGCGTATGACACTCGACGTCGTGATTCGGGTGGACGACGAGATCATCGACCGCGGGTGGGCGCTCAACGAGGCCAGTATCGAGAATCGTTCGCGTCTGGGAGTTCTCGAAGTGGTCCTCGAAGTCGACGGCCGACCGGTGTCTGCCTTCGGTTGCGACGGTGTTCTCGTGTCCACTCCCACAGGCTCGACCGCGTATGCATTTTCCGCAGGCGGCCCCGTCGTGTGGCCCGAACTCGAAGCGCTGCTCGTCGTACCCAGCAATGCGCATGCGCTGTTCGCGCGGCCGTTGGTCACCAGCCCGAATTCGATCATCGCGGTGGAGACCGTCGCCGGTAGCCATGACGGCCTGGTCTTCTGCGACGGCCGTCGAACGTTGGAACTGCCTGCCGGCGCTCGCGTCGAGATCGTTCGCGGCGCCACTCCCGTCAAGTGGGTCCGGTTGGACTCTGCGCCCTTCGCTGATCGGATGGTTCGCAAGTTCGAGCTTCCGGTTACCGGATGGCGAGGAAGGAAGCCTTAATCGTGCTCGCAGAGATCCGTATCGACAGTCTTGGTGTGATCTCCGAGGCCAGCGCCCAGTTTCACGAGGGCCTGACCGTCCTGACCGGTGAAACCGGCGCAGGTAAAACGATGGTCGTCACGAGCTTGCACCTCCTCAGTGGGGCGCGAGCGGATGCCGGTCGAGTGCGATTGGGTGCGTCGCGAGCCGTTGTCGAAGGACGATTCATCGCCGACGACGTCTCACCGGCCACCGAGCGTGAGATCGTCCGAATCCTGGAATCGTCGGGCGCCGAGCGGGACGAGGACGGGACCATCATCGCCGTCCGCACGGTCGGCAGCGACGGCCGCTCGCGCGCCCATCTCGGCGGCCGTAGCGTGCCGGCGGGTGTTCTCTCCGAATTCACTGATCCGCTGCTGACTGTCCACGGACAGAACGATCAGCTGCGGTTGCTTCGTCCCGACCAACAGCGCAACGCTCTGGACCGCTTCGGGGACAAGACAATCGGAACGCTGCTGACGAGGTATCGCAAACATCGTCGGGAGTGGCTTGACGCTCGTTCGGAGTTGATCGAGCGCACGTCGAAGGCTCGTGAACTGGCGCAGGAAGCAGACCAGTTGACCTTCGCGCTCAACGAAATCGACGGCGTGGCACCCGAGCCCGGCGAGGACACGGCGATCGTTGCCGAGGTGCGTCGGCTCAGCGAACTCGATTCTTTGCGCTCCGCGGCCGAAGAGGCGCACGCTGCCCTCGCCGGAAGTGACGACATGGCCAGCGGCGACGTGGGCGTCATGCCTGCGCTCGACCTGATGTCCGAAGCGAGGGCGCGGATCGAGTCGGTCACCGACGCCGATCTGGACGGTCTCGGTTCCCGGTTGGCCGACGCTATTGCCGTCGTCACCGACGTTGCCGGTGACCTGAACACCTACCTGTCCGGGCTTCCTGCCGATCCGGGGGCACTGGACTCGCTGTTGTCGCGGCAATCCGAACTGAAGACTCTGACGCGTAAGTACGCCGCCGATGTCGACGGTGTTCTCGAATGGGCGGATACCGCTCGCGCTCGTCTGTCCAAACTCGACGTGTCCTCGGATGCGTTGTCGCTGTTGTCCAAGCAGGTCGAGGAGACGGCTGGCCTCACGGCGGAAGCCGCCACAAAGCTGAGCGCCGCGCGAGTCAAGGCAGCGGCAAAGCTCGCCAAAGCGGTCAGCGCGGAACTTGCCGGTCTGGCGATGGGACGTGCGGGCCTCGAGGTGACTGTGCGTTCGCAGCCTGCCGGCCCGCAGGACTCGGCGCCGCTCAGTGTCGGGGGAGTAGACCTGCATGCGGGGTCTGCCGGCGTCGACGAGGTGGAATTTCGCCTGTCCGCGCACAGTGGGGCACCGTCACTTCCGATCAGCAAGAGCGCTTCCGGTGGCGAGCTGTCACGCGTCATGCTGGCGCTCGAAGTTGTTCTCGCTGGTAGCGACACCGGCGCGACGATGGTTTTCGACGAGGTGGACGCGGGGGTCGGTGGTCGCGCTGCTGTCGAGATCGGACGTCGATTGGCGAAACTTGCTCGCACGCATCAGGTTATCGTCGTCACCCACCTTCCGCAGGTTGCTGCGTTTGCCGACACCCACCTCGTGGTGGACAAGGTCGACGACAAAGGCGGAGTGGTGAGCAGTGGTGTGCGGACTCTGTCGGATTCGGATCGGGTGGTCGAATTGGCCCGTATGTTGGCAGGGCTGGACGACACCGAGACCGGTCGTGCGCACGCCGAAGAACTGCTCGAGATCGCGAATGCGGCCCGCGTCACAGATTGAAGGTTCTGTGGTGTTGGTGTGACTGATGTGGTAGTTGTCGGCGCGCCTCCACCGGTCAACGCGGTTTCAGGTTCATCATCGAAGCCATGAAGATGCCCGGATTGCTCTCACGTAACACCGAATCCTTGCCTGGGATCAGTGGCATCGCCAGGGCCGATCGGAACACGGCGAAGCTTCTGCGCCGTGTCGGTCCTGGAGACATCGTGATCCTCGACGAAGTCGACATCGATCGCCGGACCGCCGACGCTCTGGTGAAAGCCGGAGTCATGGCCGTGGTCAACGCGTCGCCGTCGATTTCCGGGCGCTACCCCAACCTCGGCCCGGAAGTGATCGTCGCCAACGACATCGTTCTGATCGATGCCGTCGACGGTGACGTCTTCAAGAACGTCAAGGACGGCAGCAAGATCCGCCTGCACGAGGGTGAGATCTTCAACGGCGAGAAGAGCCTCGTCAAGGGTGAAGAGCAGACCGAGGCCGAGATCTCCGACCGGATGATCGAGGCCAAGACCGGACTGGTCGATCACCTGGAAGCGTTCTCGGGTAACACCATCGAGTTCATCCGCACCGAAAGCCCTTTGCTGATTGACGGAATCGGTGTTCCGGACATCGACATCGACTTGAAGGATCGCCATGTCGTGGTCGTCTCCGACGGCCCCGAACACGAGGCAGATCTGAAGAACCTCAAACCCTTCATCAAGGAGTATTCGCCGATCCTGATCGGTGTCGGCGCAGGTGCGGACGTATTGAGCAAGGCTGGATACCGCCCCGATCTGATCGTGGGCGACCCGGAGGAAATCACCAGTTCCACGCTCAAGTCCGGCGCGGAGGTTGTTCTGCCCGCCGACCAGGACGGACATGCGGCGGGCCTTTCGCGAATCCAGGATCTCGGTATCGGGGCGATGACGTTCCCCGCGACCTGCTCACCGACCGATCTTGCATTGCTGCTCGCCGATCACCACGGAGCTTCACTGATCGTGACGGTCGGCAACGTGGTGTCCCTGGACGAGTTCTTCGACCGCGGACGCCGTGAAAGCAATCCGTCGGCGTTCATGACACGGCTCAAGGTGGGGCCGAAACTGGTCGACGCCAAAGCCGTCGCAACGCTGTATCGAAGTCGAGTGTCCGGCGGCGCGATCGCGCTCCTGGTGCTCGCCGCCCTGGTGGCAGTGATCGTCGCCCTGGTCGTGTCCAATGCCGGTAGTGAAGTTCTCGACTGGGCAATCGCAACGTGGAACAGCTTCGCGCTGTGGGTTCAGGGGCTCTTCAAGTGATTTCGATGCGTCAACATGCAATTTCCATAGCGGCAATCTTTCTGGCACTCGCGATCGGCGTGGTGCTCGGTTCGGGAATGCTGTCCAGTGGATTGCTGTCCGGTCTGCGTGACGACAAGGTGGACCTGCAGAACGAGATCGAAGACCTCAATCAACAGTCCAATCAGCTTCAGCAGCAACTCAATTCCGCGGACGGCTTCGATGCTGCCGTGGGTGGCCGCGTCGTGCGCGACAGTCTCGCTGGTCGCACGGTCGTCGTGATCACGGCACCGGACGCGGATCCCAGTGATCTCGACGGTGTCAACCGACTCGTCACTGCCGCCGGCGGCGCCGTGACCGGACGCGTCTCGCTCACCGATTCGTTTGTCGACGCCACGGGCGGCGACCGCTTGCGGACCGTCGTCACCAATGTCATCCCTGCGGGCATCACCCTCAAGACCGGTGCGGTCGATCAGGGAAGCCTTGCGGGCGATCTTCTCGGTTCGGTTCTGCTTCTCAACGGGCAGAACAGCGAACCGCAGAGCACTCCCGACGAGATGAATCTCGCGCTCGACTCGCTACGCAGTGCCGGCTTCATCAGCTACGACGACGGAGCGGTCAAGCCGGCTCAGCTTGCCGTCGTTCTCACCGGCGACAACAAGAGCGAATCCGACGCAGCCACCGGTAACCGCGGCGCGGTCATCGCCCGGTTTGCAGGCGCTCTCGACGGGCGCGGCGCAGGAACGATTCTCGCGGGCCGACCCGGCTCGGCGGAGGGCAGTGGTCCGGTTGCCGTCGCACGTGCGGATGCGGCGCTCTCAGCGGGATTGACGACCATCGACAACATCGATCGGGAGTCGGGCAAGATCACGACGCCGTTGGCGCTGCAGGAACAGCTGAACGGCGGCGCCGGTCGCTACGGCACGGGACCGGGAGCGGCGGCGGTTACCGTCGGCGCACCCACCAACTGACACCCCGGTATTGATACGCCGGTCACATCGGGGGTGGAAAGTCGGCGCGTTGTAGGCACCGACCCCCGATAGGTGTTACCGTGAAATCCCGTGGGTCGGCAGGCCCCAGCATGCTTCATCAGACCAAGCCCTGCACAGTCGTCACGGGAGCCCCTTTGCCACAGTCACGCACTAACACGCGTACCGCCACCAAGCACATCTTCGTCAGCGGAGGTGTAGCTTCCTCGCTCGGCAAAGGTTTGACCGCCTCGAGCCTGGGACAGTTGTTGACCGCGCGGGGAATGCGCGTGACCATGCAGAAGCTCGATCCCTATCTCAATGTGGATCCGGGCACCATGAACCCCTTCCAGCACGGCGAGGTCTTCGTCACCGAAGACGGTGCCGAGACCGACCTCGACGTCGGACACTACGAGCGGTTCCTCGACCGTGATCTCTCCGGTCAGGCCAACGTCACCACCGGCCAGGTGTACTCGACGGTCATCGCCAAGGAACGCCGCGGCGAGTACCTCGGTGACACCGTTCAGGTCATCCCGCACATCACCGACGAGATCAAGCGTCGCATCCTCGAGATGAGCGGCCCGGACCTGCAGGGCCACCGCCCGGATGTCGTGATCACCGAAATCGGTGGAACCGTCGGCGACATCGAATCGCAGCCCTTCCTCGAAGCCGCTCGCCAGGTCCGCCACGACGTCGGCCGCGACAACGTCTTCTTCCTGCACGTCTCCCTCGTGCCGTACCTCGGCCCTTCCGGAGAACTCAAGACCAAGCCCACGCAGCACTCGGTTGCGTCGTTGCGCAGCATCGGCATTCAGCCCGACGCGCTGATCCTTCGTTGCGATCGTGACGTTCCGCAGGGCCTCAAGAACAAGATCGCGCTGATGTGCGACGTGGACGTCGACGCCTGCATCTCGACGCCCGATGCTCCCTCGATCTACGACATCCCGAAGGTTCTGCACCGTGAGGGCCTCGACGCTTACGTCGTTCGCCAGCTCGGTCTTCCGTTCCGCGACGTCGACTGGACCGTGTGGGGCAACCTCCTCGATCGTGTTCACCAGCCGCGCGAGACCGTGCGCGTCGCATTGGTCGGCAAGTACGTCGACCTGCCCGACGCATACCTCTCCGTCACCGAGGCTCTGCGCGCCGGTGGATTCGCGAACCGGTCCAAGGTCGAGATCTCCTGGGTCCCGTCGGACGCCTGTGAGACCGAAGCTGGAGCGCAGGCCGCTCTCGGTGACGTCGACGGTGTTCTGATCCCGGGCGGCTTCGGCATCCGCGGCATCGAAGGCAAGCTCGGCGCGATCCGTTTCGCACGTTCGCGCAAGCTACCGCTGCTGGGTCTGTGCCTGGGTCTGCAGTGCGTCGTCATCGAAGCTGCTCGTAGCGTCGGCCTCGACGATGCCAACTCGGCCGAGTTCGAGCCGGACACCAAGCATCCGGTCATCTCCACGATGGCTGATCAGGAAGACGTCATCGCCGGTGACGCCGACCTCGGTGGCACCATGCGTCTGGGTGCTTACCCGGCCGTGCTGACCAAGGGTTCCGTCGTCGCTCAGGCCTACGGAACCGAGGACGTTTCCGAGCGTCACCGTCACCGCTACGAGGTCAACAACACCTACCGCGATCGGATTGCCAAGTCCGGCTTGCAGTTCAGCGGAACCTCACCGGACGGCCATCTGGTCGAGTTCGTCGAGTACCCGCGTGAGCAGCATCCGTTCTTCGTTGCCACTCAGGCACACCCGGAGCTCAAGAGCCGCCCGACGCGCCCGCACCCGCTGTTCGCCGCCTTCGTAGAAGCAGCGTTGACGTACAAGCTCGAAGAGCGCCTGCCCGTCGACGTCCACGGTGACGAGAAGATCGACACCGCCGCCACCGAGACGGCGCTCGACGCTGCAGTCGAGAACGTGGAAAAGGTCTAGCCACAGATGAGCGATCCCGGTCGGCACGAATTCGACACCCTCGGCTCCAAGACGGTCTACACCGGCGCGATCATCGCGTTGCGTGTCGACACCGTTGCGATGCCTGGTGGTCAGCGTGCCGATCGGGAAGTCGTCGAGCATCACGGCGCCGTTGCCGTCGTGGCACTGGACGAGCACGACAACCTGGTGCTGATTCGCCAGTACCGTCACCCGCTCGGGCACCGGTTGTGGGAAATCCCCGCCGGTCTGCTCGACGCTGCGGGGGAGAGCCCGGTCGAGGCAGCAGCGCGTGAGCTGGGCGAAGAAACCGGACTCGGCGCCGATCGATGGTCGGTGCTGGTCGATGTAGCTCTCTCACCCGGGTTCACGGACGAGGCGGTTCGCGTCTTCCTCGCCGAGGGGTTGCACGAGGTGGAGCGCGACGATCCCGAACACGAAGAAGCCGATCTCGAGATTTCGCGAGTTCCGCTCGCCGACGCCGTCGACATGGCGCTGCGCGGCGACATCGTCAATGCCACCGCGGTATCGGGCATTCTCGCGATCGCTACCGCACGCTCGACGGGAAAGCCGCTACGCCCGGCCGACGCACCGTGGCCCGATCGTCCTCGCGCATTCGGAGAACGCAAGTCGCGAGCCTGAAGTGCTTGCCCGACAGGTGGACTCGTATCTCGACCATCTAGCGGTCGAGCGAGGATCTGCGCGCAACACTCTTCTTTCGTACCGCCGCGACCTGAATCGCTATGCGGACTATCTGAACGGACGCGGCATCGACGACGTCGCGGGCGTGACGGAGAACGACGTCACCGAATTCGTGACACATCTGCGCCTGGGTGACAAAGATGCCGGAGTCGTACCGTTGGCGGCCAGTTCGGCAGCGCGCACCCTGATCGCGGTCCGCGGATTCCACAAGTTCTCCGCCGCCGAGGGCCTGGTCGGTGTCGATGTGGCTCGGACGGTCAGGCCGCCGACGCCCGGACGCAAGTTGCCCAAGGCTCTGCCGCTCGACGACGTCATTGCCCTACTCGACGCTTCGGGTGGCGGTGCGGCCGGTGACGGGCCCCGCGACCTGAGGGATCGCGCTCTCCTCGAGCTTCTGTACTCGACCGGAGCACGCATCACCGAAGCGATCGATCTGGACGTCGACGACATCGACACCGAAACCCGCTCCGTGCTGCTCAAGGGCAAGGGCGGCAAGCAGCGAATCGTCCCGGTCGGCAGGCCGGCGATCGCCGCCGTCGACGCGTATCTCGTCCGTGGGCGCCCCAGCCTGGCGACGCGCGGTGTTCCTGCCCTGTTTCTCAACGCTCGCGGTGGACGCCTCTCGCGTCAAAGCGCGTGGCAGATACTTCAGGATGCGGCTGCGTCGGCCGGAATCAAGGCGGACGTCTCACCCCATACGCTCAGGCACTCGTTTGCCACACACCTGCTCGACGGCGGCGCGGACGTACGTGTCGTGCAGGAACTCCTGGGTCACGCTTCGGTAACCACGACGCAGATCTACACGCTGGTCACCGTCACCGCGCTGCGCGAAGTGTGGGCTCAGGCACACCCGCGTGCCCGTTAGGGGTTGGTTGGCTCATGCGTGTCTGCGAGACCATTCGGTGATGTAAGCGGTAGCGTTCAAGGAGCGCGAGCGGCCTCCACCACAGTTTCGGGGGTTTGCCGGCGCCGAGAGCAACCGCCGAAAGAGTAGGGGAGCATCGGACCGTGTCGACATCGCAGCCACCAGCGGCGGAGTCCGCGCCGCCGCATGTCAATGCCCAACTCTTCGAGCGCGTGAACGAATCAGCACCAGCTGTACCCTCCGAACCAGAGGCGATGTTCGAAATAGATACGACGCCAGTAGCCTCTCCACCTGCGGAAACGCTGACCGTTTCCGCGGAAGAACTCGGCCCGACGGGCCGGCCGGTCCGCGAGGTGCCTCAACCGACACCGTTGGCGCATCATGGACCAGCGATGATCATCGCGATGTGCAACCAGAAGGGCGGCGTCGGCAAGACGACGTCGACCATCAACCTGGGCGCGTCGTTGGCCGAATACGGTCGTCGAGTGCTCCTGGTGGATCTCGATCCCCAAGGCGCATTGTCTGCCGGACTGGGCGTTCAGCATCACGACCTCGAACTGACCGTCCACAATCTCCTGGTCGAACCGCGTGTGTCCATCGACGACGTGCTGATGAGAACCCGAGTCGACGGCCTCGACCTGCTGCCCAGCAACATCGACCTTTCGGCCGCCGAGATCCAATTGGTCACCGAAGTCGGACGTGAGCAGACCTTGGGACGCGTGCTCCACCCGGTTCTCGATCGGTACGACTACGTGCTCATCGACTGCCAGCCGTCGCTGGGCTTGCTCACGGTGAATGCTCTGGCGTGCGCCGATTCGGTCATCATTCCGATGGAATGCGAGTACTTCAGCCTGCGCGGCCTGGCACTCCTCAACGACACTGTCGAAAAGGTGCACGATCGTCTCAATCCCAAGCTCGAGTTGGCCGGCATCGTCGTCACGATGTTCGACGCCCGGACCCTGCACGCACGGGAGGTGATGGCGCGCGTCGTGGAGGTCTTCGGCGACGTCGTCTACGACACGGTGATCAACCGTACCGTTCGATTCCCCGAAACCAGCGTCGCCGGTGAGCCGATCACGACATGGGCGCCGAAGTCGGCTGGGGCCGAGGCATATCGAGCATTGGCCCGCGAGGTCATTCACCGGTCTGGTCGTTAGTGGAACTGATTGCATCGCAAGAAGATCCGGTCGAAGTCGCGCCGGATTCGATCGACCCGAACGTGCCGACCGACGCTCAGACCGCAGCCAAAGCTGCCGGTTTCCGAGTCACTCTCCGGAACTTCGAAGGCCCGTTCGATCTGCTGTTGAACCTGATCAATCAACGGCAACTCGACGTCACCGAAGTTGCCCTGCACACGGTCACGGACGATTTCATCGCGTACACCAAGGAACTCGGCAGCGCGATGGGCCTCGATCAGACGACGGAATTCCTGGTCGTCGCTGCCACTCTTCTGGACCTGAAAGCCGCCAGGCTGTTGCCTGCCGGGCAGGTCGAGGACGCGGAGGATCTGGCACTTCTCGAAGCTCGCGATCTTCTCTTCGCACGCCTGCTGCAGTACCGGGCGTACAAACAAGTTGCGGCGCTGTTCGGTGAGTTGGAGGAAGCGGCGCTGCGGCGCTATCCGCGTTCGGTGGCGGTCGAGGATCAGTTCACCGAACTTCTGCCGGAGGTGCTGTTGGGCGTCGATCCGCAGCGTTTTGCGGAGATCGCGGCGACGGTGTTCACGCCGCGTCCGGTGCCCACGGTGGGCCTCGATCACCTCCATGTGTCCAATATCTCGATACCCGAACAAGCCGAGCGAATTCTCGAGTTGCTGCGCGAGCGAGGCATAGGGGAGTGGACGCCCTTCGGGGACCTCGTCGCCGAGTGTGAGATCACCGTCGAGATAGTCGCGAGGTTTCTCGCATTGCTCGAGCTGTATCGCCGGCAGGTCATCGTGTTCGAGCAACCCGAGGCCCTCGGACCACTGATGGTGAGTTGGACCGGAGACGACCCGGCCGCGCCGGTCACAGAGGAGGACTACGGATGAACGCCGAGCCGACGGAATCGGAATCTCCGCAGCTAGACCAGATGATCGAGCCTGCTGACGACGCCGTGGAGTCCGAGGATTCCGCCCCCGACTTCGAGCTCGACGACGATCAGCTCGACGCAGTACTGGAGTCGCTTCTGCTCGTCGTGGATTCGCCGGCCGAAGTGAACCAGCTCGCATCGGTCACCGGCACCGCACCGGAACGAGTCGAAGAACGTCTGACGTCGATGTCGGCCGCATTGACCGCTCGCGGCAGCGGAATGGACCTTCGCTACGCGGGCGACGGATGGCGTCTGTACACGCGACAAGAGTTTGCCCCGTACGTGGAAAAGCTGCTATTGGACGGCGCACGCACCAAATTGACCAGGGCGGCATTGGAAACTTTGGCCGTAGTCGCATACCGTCAACCGTTGACTCGTGCGCGGATCAGTGCGGTACGAGGCGTCAACGTGGACGGGGTGGTACGCACCCTCCTTGCCCGCGGACTGATCGCGGAAGCCGGGCCGGACCCGGACACCAACGCGACACGGTACTCCACGACCGAACTGTTCCTCGAACGGCTCGGGCTGGCCTCGCTGAGCGAGCTCCCGGAGTTGGCCCCGCTCTTGCCTGATGTCGATCTCATCGACGACATCAGCGAAAGCCTGGAATCCGATCCGCGATTTGCGAGAATGAACAAGGCAGACGTGCCCGCTGACGTAGTGGACACCGAAGTCGACGACTGACCGGAATTCCGTCGGTCGTCAGCACCGAGAAAGACCCGACCACGCTCGGGAAACAGTAGAAAACTGACAGGAAAAAAGTGAACAATCCCGCTCGCCGAGATGGCACACCGGACCGTAACAACTCCCGCGACAACCGCGGCGCACGCAGCGATGCCCCCCGTGGTGGTCGCAGCGACGCCCCCCGCGGCGCACGCAGCGAAGCGCCCCGTGGTGGACGCAGCAACACTTCCCGCAGTACCTCCGGATACGACCGCAACGCCGGATCCGACCGTCCCCGCACGGACGACCGTCGCGGTGGATTCAACGATGACCGTCGCCCTCCGCGCAGCGACGACCGTCGCCCTCCGCGCAGCGACGACCGTCGCCCTCCGCGCAGTGACGACCGTCGCCCCGCACGTACGGACGACCGCCGTGGTGGTTACAACGACGACCGGCGCGGACCCCGCACTGACGATCGCCGCGGAGCTCGCAGCGACGACCGCCGTACCCCCCACGTCGACGCCCGTCGCGCACCGCGTGGCGGCGCTGACCGTCGTAGTGACGATCAGCGCGGCGCACGCCCCGACGCTCCTCGCGGCGGCGCATGGTCGAACGCACCTCGTGGATCCAAGTTCGACGGACCTCCGCGCAAGCGCCCGGCAGCCCCGACACCGCCGGCGACCAACAAGCGTGGCAAGCCGAAGACCGAGAAGCCGCAGCGCGTCGTCTCTCAGAACCCGTTGGTCTCCAACGCCAAGCCGGCACGTCACCAGCATGCCGAGATCACCAAGCACGATGGCCCGCCGAAGGGTGACGGCGTCCGCTTGCAGAAGGTGCTGGCTCAGGCCGGCGTCGCATCACGTCGTGCAGCTGAAGAGCTGATCGACCAGGGTCGCGTCGAGGTCGACGGCCGCATCGTGGTCGAACAGGGTCTGCGTGTCGACCCCGAGAACGCAGTGGTTCGCGTCGACGGCGTCCGCGTCGTTGTGCAGAAGGACCTCGTCTACCTCGCGATGAACAAGCCGCGTGGCTGGCAGTGCACCATGTCCGACGACCTCGGTCGCCCGTGCGTCGGTGACATCGTCTCCGAGCGCGTTCAGTCGGGTCAGCGGCTCTTCCACGTCGGCCGCCTCGACGCCGACACCGAAGGCTTGCTCCTCTTCACCAACGACGGCGATCTGGCTCACCGCCTGATGCACCCGTCGTTCGAGGTTCCGAAGACGTACCTCGCCACGGTTCACGGCGTCGTCGAGCGCAGCACCGGCAAGCAGTTGCGTGACGGTGTCACTCTCGACGACGGTCCGGCCAAGGTGGATGCGTTCACCGTGCTCGAGATCAACGAGGGCAAGACGCTCGTCAAGCTCGTCCTGCACGAGGGCCGCAAGCACATCGTGCGTCGCCTCCTCGATGCCGTCGGTCACCCCGTTGTCCGTCTGGTTCGCACCAACGTCGGAGTTGTCGCTCTCGGTGATCAGCGTCCGGGAACGCAGCGCGTCCTCGGACGTAGCGAAGTCGGTGGACTGTACGAGGCGGTCGGCCTGTGACCGATTCGTCCATGCCGCTGGTAGTCGCTATGGACGGTCCGTCCGGAACCGGCAAGTCCAGCGTCTCCCGTGCGTTGGCGCAGCGTTTGGGCGCTCGCTACCTCGACACCGGAGCCATCTACCGGATCGCGACCCTGCACGTGCTGCGTCAGGGAATCGATCTGGCTGATTCCGCCGCGATCACGGCCGCCGTTGCGGCGTTGCCGTGGTCCATCGGTACCGATCCGAGCAGCGAGCAGGTGCATCTCGACGGCGCGGACGTCAGTGAGGAGATCCGCGGCGACGCGGTCACCAAGGCTGTCTCCGCGGTCTCGGCTGTGCCCGAGGTTCGCGACCTGCTGGTCGCCACTCAGCGTGAGTTGGCGGCCGGTGCGGAGCGGATCGTCGTCGAAGGTCGCGACATCGGAACCGTCGTACTCCCCGATGCAGACGTCAAGATCTTCTTGACCGCATCGGCGGAAACCCGTGCAGCACGGCGCAATACGCAGAACGTCGGCCAATGCCGTGAAGACAATTACGAAGCGGTGCTGGCTGATGTGCAGCGCCGTGACCATCTCGATTCGACTCGGGCAGTGTCGCCGTTGCGCCCTGCCGAGGATTCCATCCTGGTGGATACGAGCGAATTGGGAATTGAAGATGTGATCGCCAAGTTGCTGTTGGTGGTCAGCGACAGAACTGGAGCAGTGCAGTGAGCGACGATCTGGTAACCGAATATGCCGGTGACGGAACTTGGTCCGAGGAATCGGAGTGGGATTACGCCGATCTCGAAGCGGACGGCGAAGGCGAAGCGCACATTGCCGTCCCGACCTTGGCTGTTGTCGGTCGACCGAACGTCGGCAAGTCGACGCTCGTCAACCGCATCATCGGCCGTCGTGAAGCGGTAGTCGAGGACATCCCCGGCGTTACCCGTGACCGCGTCTCGTACGAGGCGAACTGGGCCGGACGACGCTTCCTCGTCCAGGACACCGGCGGATGGGAACCCGACGCAAAGGGTCTTCAGCAGGCCGTTGCCCGCCAGGCCGAATTGGCCATGGGAACGGCTGACGCCATTCTCCTGGTGGTCGACGCCGTTGTCGGCGCTACGGCGACGGACGAAGCTGTCGCTCGAGTGCTTCGCCGCTCGAAGACTCCGGTTATCCTCGTTGCCAACAAGGTGGACGACGGACGCACCGAGTCCGAGGTTGCCGCGCTATGGTCCTTGGGCCTTGGTCAGCCGTACTCGGTGAGTGCGACGCACGGCCGCGGTACCGGCGACCTGCTCGACGAGGTTCTGGAGAAGCTGCCGGAAACCCCGCGTGAAGGTATTCCCGGCGGCGGTCCGCGTCGTGTTGCTCTCGTCGGAAAGCCGAACGTCGGAAAGTCCAGCTTGCTCAACAAGCTGTCCGGTGACGAGCGGTCCGTCGTGCACAATGTTGCCGGCACCACCGTCGACCCCGTTGACTCCATCGTCGAACTCGGCGGGCGCCCTTGGCGTTTCGTCGACACGGCTGGTCTGCGCAAGCGTGTCAGCCATGCCAGCGGCGCGGAGTTCTATGCGTCGCTGCGTACGAAGAGTGCAATCGAGGCCGCTGAGGTCGCGATCCTGCTCATCGACGCACACGAGCCGATCACCGAGCAGGACCTCCGTGTTCTGAGCATGGTGGCCGACACGGGTCGTGCATTGGTGATCGCATTCAACAAGTGGGACCTCGTGGACGAGGACCGTCGACTCATGCTGGACAAGGAAGTGGACCGCGATCTGGTCCGCGTTCCGTGGGCTCAGCGAGTCAACATCTCCGCCCACACCGGTCGCGCCGTGGCGAAGCTCGTGCCGGCTCTCGACACGGCTCTGGAGTCCTGGGACAAGCGCATCCCCACTGGTCGCCTGAACACCTGGCTCAAGGAAGTTGTGGCGGCCACGCCGCCTCCGATGCGTGGTGGTCGCCTGCCTCGGATCATGTTCGCGACTCAGGCAAGCACACGCCCGCCGACATTCGTTCTCTTCACCACGGGCTTCCTCGAGGCCGGCTACCGCCGCTTCATCGAGCGGCGTCTGCGTGAAGAGTTCAACTTCGACGGCAGCCCGATCCGCGTATCCGTGAGGGTGCGCGAGAAGCGTGACCGTAAGGGCCGCTGATTCTGCGTCCACTTCGGTAATGAAACGGCTCTGACCAGCCGATTGGTACTTGGGCCCGTCCCTGATGTAATCTTTCCAAGCGCCCGAAACAAGGGCGTGGGACGGGCTGTGGCGCAGCTTGGTAGCGCACTTGACTGGGGGTCAAGTGGTCGCAGGTTCAAATCCTGTCAGCCCGACCGAAGATAGATCGAAAAGGCAGTTTCTCAGAAATGAGAAACTGCCTTTTTGTTTGTGCCTCAGAGGTTCGGCAACGGATCGCGCGGGAAGTCCTGTGGCGACGTGATCTCCGCGTCGGCAGCATTCACGACTGCAACATATTCTTCGTCGATCTCGTACGTAATGCCCGCAACGACGAAATGCGGGGTGGACGCAGTATCGAGCGGGCCGAGAACGGTCATTCTCGGAAACTGGGTGAGGATCGACCTCGGCACTTTTCTCGAACGAAAGCTTGTCGAGAACACCGTGATGGCCTTTCGGCTCACCACGACAAACACACTCGGTTTCGCGCTCATCAGAACGTCAGCCGGAAATACGTACCGGATCTCGTCATCTGGATCCAAGTGGGAACTCAGGCGCGCACGGACACTCGCAGAAACCGGCATGCGCGGAAGGCTAGCTCAGGTTCGCCGACGGAGGCGAATATTGTGGACGGCAACGGTTGCTCCGAAGAGCGCGATCAGAATGGCGGTAAAGATTGCTGCCAACCACCACGGCGCCGAACCTGTTGTATTCAGCCAGATGGTCAGTGCACCGAAAATTGTAGTCGTAATGCCGACAGCACGAGACAGGTCGACGTTCCTCGGATTGACCGGCGGCGTTCTCCACCAATGAAGGCGATGCTCTCGATTCTCGCGCAGCATTCGCAGGATGGACCAGACAGTAAGCGGCAGACCAATCGCGAGGACGATCATCCCGGCAATCACTGCCGCAGTGGACCCGTCTCGGAAGTACGTCACGGCAGCGCCTACAACACCTGCAAAACCGATGGCTGTGAACACTTTCCAAGCCGGGGTGATCGACTGTGTCTGCGGTTGTGTGTCCATGCAAGGACCCTCCCACAAATCACGGCCGAAAACTTCAAGCCTGTTGCGACCTGCGATTGTGCATCACGGTGACAATCAAACTCTGTAGGCCGTTAACTGCTCCGAGTACCGCGACCGCGATACCTGCACTCAAAAGAGGTGCTGTCTCCCAATAGTCGTTCACGATGGCGGATGCTCCGAGCGAGCTCAATACCCAGCCCGCGAGTTGAACACGGCGTACCTGTTGTGCTCTCGCGTCGAGAATTGGCGCGACGCGAGAGGTAGTTCCGCCCAGTTCGTGTTCTTGATTGCTTTCTGCTCCTGGGCGTTTTTTCGTTCCTGGCATGATCTTCGTCGTATGACGGGGATTCGGATCGCGTGGGTTGTATTGGCGGTCGCCACCGGGATTCTGGGATCCGCGACGGCACAGTGGCCGCTGTATGAGATCACCAATTGCGAAATAAGTCTCGGCCCACTCAGTTCGGCAGATTGTTACCGCTCGATTCACGACTACTTCGGACGAGATCTCTTCTTGGTGCTCGCATTGCCGGTGGCTCTGTGCGTCATTCCAGCTGTTATCCCGCGACCATTCGTGTCCTGGATCGTCTCGGCGACAATGCTTTGTGCTGCAGTGCTGGGTTTCTTTACGGCTTTCGGCTCTGATATGCCGTCCCTGATGTCGATGGTGGGGAGCCTCCCTGCGGCAGTGCTGGCATTGGCACTTGCGGCGGTGCATCAGGCGATCGCTCTGCGCAACGGCGCCATTGTCAGGGCTCGCGGTGGGGTCCGCGATCTGCGATCGGGTGGGTGATCAGTCGGGGCTGAAGAACAGTTCCATCGACATCCAGAACCACGCCACCATTGCCGCGACCGGAAGAAACGCGAGAACCAATGGCAATGCAAATTGCCGACCGGTGCGGCTAGGAATAGTCATGAGTCCGAGCAAGACGAAGACGGCGGCAGGCGCCGCCCAACTTATCCAGTAGGTGAGTGGTGGCGGGTTGGGGCCGAACGAAGTGAATGAACGGTTCGGATACAGCTGCGGCTGCGGGACATCAGCGAAGTGTTGCCACAGGAGTACCAATGGCAGGTAGCCGAACAGCCCCAGCAGGACGCCAACGACGAGTCCCGCGAAGATTCGTTCGCCCCTCATCGCGATGCACCCGTCCGAATCACACGTCCCACTGCCTATGCGAGTTCTGGTAAGTCACGAGGCTGAGTCCGGAGAGCCCACGCTCGTGCCGCAACGAGCGTCGTGGCCAATACGAGTACCACCAGTAGTACGACCGCGATCCAAGTAGGAGCGGCGGTGGAGAAGCCCAGCTTCCATGCAGTTCCGACACCCACGGCAATCGCGACCAATGCCCCGACCGGGAGCATCGCCGCGACCGCTCGCGTCGTGCGAGTAGTCAGTCGATCTCCGGCAGCGCGAAGCACTCCGAACACGGCGGCGACCGACAGACCATAGGCCACGAGACCGCTGACGGCGTAGACCGCGAGCGGGGACCATCCGATGTCATCCGACCCGGTGAATGCCATGCTGATCACGACCAACAGAGGCGTCAACCCAAGAGTGACTCCTGCGAGGCCTGCCACCACAGTTCGTACCACTCGGTTGTCTTGGCCTGCCGACATTCGCACGCCCGCGAGTCGGAGTACGAACCCGGTCATCGCGCCCAGAACAGCGCCGGTCAGTGCAGCCCGAATCGGCCAGGCCCAGTGCGATTCGCCTCCGACGCTCGAGATTGTCGTGCCGCCAGAAAAGAGTGTGATCGTGGCCGGTACCTGTGACGAACCCTGTGTCAGCGCTGTAGCGATCAAGGCAACGGCAGCACCGAACAAAGAAAACCCGAGTGCCTGTTTCCACATCACGCAATCATCACCTAAGCGGGGCGGGAATTCGGCACAACGGCAGTCTCATTCGGATGACGACCCGCTGTGCAGGTTCGGGCGCACCCACTTTCGGTGATCAAACAGTGAACGGGCTGGCGGTGATGCCCTCGTCGTATCACCACCAGCCACGTTCGACACTCACCGCCTGCAGTCACGCACGCAATCGGCGCCGCGCTGCCAGAGCGGCCGGGAATCCGAGATCTGCATCGATCACTTCACGGGAAAGACGTTCCGAGATTTCGATGAGTCGACTGCATCCGGTTTCACCGATCGCCTCGTACGGATACGACCCCAGCACATCGGTCTGATGCTCAACCCTCTGCCGACGATCGCGGCCCAGCTCGTTCAGGTGAAGCTCATCACCGTCTTCGAGCCACCCGCGCGCTCGCACACTTTCGACGCCCTCCGCCCACTGATCGTTGTCCCACGCGCGGCTCATTTGCAGAGCAGCAGCTGGAACATCACCGGTCGCGGCGTGGACTACCAACGCTTCGAGACCGTTGAGTCCTTCGGTGTGAAGAAGTGCGACATGAGAATCTCCGCGAAACTCCCGGAGCAAGGATTGGGCATGCCACAACACGAGATGAGGCTCTTCAGGCCACGGCAACGACGCGTGTCCACCGAACAGGGGTCGCCCTTGTGGTCTGTTGCATGCGCGTTCCGCAGCTCGACGCGCGAGTTCGGCAGCTTCTCGTACCTCCTCGCCGTCGACATGCTCGCCCCATGCCTTGCGCAGCGAACGGTCGACAGCGTCGAGTCGAGCGGCGAGGATCTGTTCGGGGGTGGCGATGGTCCAGGCTTCCGGCAGTACCGCGTGTACCAGTGCCGGATTGAAGTTGAAGAAGGTAGCGATGGTGACTTCTGCTGCTACAGCACCCATGGGTGCGGACCGCGAAGCGAAGTACCCCATCCGAGGATGTGTAAAACCCAGAGCGGCATATGCTTCCGCGCCGTAGGGGGTGAAGTAGATCATGCCGTGTATCGGTTCGGCTCCACGGAAGACGCGGCGCGCGGTGTCTGGTGCGATCGGGGTCATCGGTAATCCTTCATATGGGTGATGTGGTGGTCGAGAATCAGGCTGGGTAGGGGATCTTCGTGAGCTATCTCCCTCTGACATACATGCGGTCTCGGACGGCATCACCCACTCGGTAGACGGCCAAGACGACCAGTGAAATCAGAATGCCGGAGGGGAGAATCTGTTGTGGCGCGCTCAAGATATGCAAGTACGCATCTGACAAGTCGCCGCCCCAACTCGGAGTGGGCGGCTGTATCCCCAACCCGAGGAACGAGAGGGCGGCCTGCGCGAGAAAGGTCAGACCGGTGAGCACAGTCACCTGAACGACAACCGGACCCATGGCGTGTGGAAGGAGATGACGCAAAAGCACTACGTGCGGTGGACATCCCGAGAGTCGCGCGCTCAGGACGAAGTCTCGGTTCCTCGTTTCGCTGACCCCGGCAGCCAGAATTCGTGCAATCGTGGGTGCGTAGACGACTCCGAGGGCGGACATCGACGTAATCAGGCTCGGCCCCAGAACGCCCGTAATTGCCACTGCAAGAACCAAACCGGGGAATGCCAGTAATGCGTCTGCCACCCGGAGGAGCGACGCACCGATCCAGCGTGGCCAGTATCCGGCGATCAGTCCCCACGGAATGCCTAAGAGCAGACTGACAGCGACCGCAATCGCAACGCCGAAGAAGGCAGAGCGTCCTCCCCAGATCAGCCGGCTGAGCACGTCGCGGCCGAAGCCGTCAGTGCCCAGTAGGTGTTGTGCACTCGGGCCGGCGAACGTGTTGGTCAGGTTCTGATCGGTCGGACTGTACGGAGCCACGAACGAGGCCAAGGCGGACGCCGCGATGAGTGTTCCCAGAAAGCCGTAGCTGATCCACAGACCGGGCGTCATTCGGCGGCGAGGCGGTTTGGAACGCGTCTCGCCTGCAGTGGTCACCACGAGTTGGCTCACGAGGTCGTTCCCTTCCTCAATTGCGGGCTGATCATGTTGTTGACGATGTCGACCAGGATGTTCACGAGAAGCACGATCACGACGAACAGCAACACGATGCCTTGAAGCATCGGATAGTCCCGCGTGTCGATTGCAATGACCAGAGCGCTGCCGAGGCCCGGCAGCACGAAGATCTGCTCGAGGATGACCGTGGCACCCAACATCGCCACGGCGAGCAATCCGTAGACAGTGACAATGGTGGGGACGATGTTTCGTAACGCATAGCGCCACACGATTTTCCGCTCGTCGACGCCCATCGCGCGCGCGGTTCGCACGTAGTCACCGGAGAGTGTCTCGATCATTGCGGCCCTGGTCTGCCGGACCGCGATCGATGCTGCGCCGGCGGCAAGCGCCGTTGCTGGTAGTACGAGGTGGCTCAGGTTGGCGATCACATCGTCCCCGAGTGGCACCCAGCCGAGCACCGGAAGTACTCCCAGCCCGAGGGCGAAGACGTCGACCAGCACGATAGCGAGGAAGAAGTCCGGCACCGCGAGTCCGATCCCAGAAATCGTGCGGGTCAGGCCATCGCTGCGTCGACCCTGACGCGTCGCGGTCCACACTCCGAGAGGTATGGCCACGACGGCGGACAGTAAGAGAGCGAGAACAACGAGTTCCGCGCTCGCCGGCAGACGGGCAAAGATCTGAGGTCCGACGGGGGCGCTGTTCTGCAGCGAGGTTCCCAGATCTCCGTGCAGCGCCGACACCACCCAGTTCCAGTACTGGACCAGCAGCGGTTGATTTAATCCAAGGCGCTCGTTGAGTGCAGCGATCGATTCGTCGCTACCGTTCGGACCGAGTAGTGCCTCGGCTGGACCGCCTGGAATGATCCGGACGAGGGCAAAGGTTAAGAAACTGGCGATAACCGCCGTGGGAATCATCTGCGCGAACCTGACGGCGATCATCCGCACGTAAGGATTGACGGGCGATCGGTGAGGGTTTCGAGTCGGAATGCTCTCAGCCTCCGGAGTCACAGCATTCTCGTGCGATACGACGGTCGCCGTCATGACTTCGAGAGGTAGGTGAGATTGGGCGATCCGTTCAGTGCTGGAACCGCGCCGTGGACGTTCTTCGTGTAGGCGACCACGTCGGGAGTGAAGTACAACGGTACGTACTCGGCCGACTTGATCACGACTTGATTGATTTGTTTGACGATGTCGAGCTGAGCGGATTCGTCATATGTGTTGTTCAACAATGCGATCAGCTTCTCCAACTCTTCGTTGGGGACGGAATTCTGCCGGAAGTACGATCGCGAACCCAGTGAGGCTTCGAAGTTGAGAGGTGCGGATGCTCGCGTGGGCCATCCCACGCTGAAGACGTCTGCACTGTTGTGTGCCACGAACTCTGTAATCGCCTGTGGTCCACTCATTTCGACGAAGTCGACCTTGATGCCGACTTTCTCCCATTGTTCTCTCACAAGGACGGCGTTGGTTGAGTACGGCGGTAGATTGCCTGCCAATCCGCGCACGGTGACCCCGTTCGGGTACCCGGCCTCGGTCAGCAGCGATTTCGCCTTTTCCGGGTCGTACGGCCACGCATCTTCAGTCTCCTCGTCGTAGAACTGCGAGCCGGGAGGATATTGCCCGAAAGCCGCAGTTCCTTCCGAGCTGTCGAGCGCGGCTCGCGCAATTGCCTTGCGGTCGAGCGCGTATTGCATCGCCAGACGAACCCGGACGTCGTTGACCACAGGGTTCTTGTTGTTGATCACGACGAGCGCAACGCCGAGTCTCGGGTCGTGACTGACGTTCAGGTTGGGGTTGCGTTCGAGGATCGGAGCACTCGACGGTGTGAGCCCGTATGCAAAATCCGCAGCGTTCGATGTCAGGGCATTGGTCAGCGCTGTGGGGTTGGAGATCACCTGGATCTGGATCTTGGCGAGCTGGGGGCTGGGTGGACCTGCCGGTTTGTAGTCGTCGAATCGACTGAATGTGTACGAACTGTTCGGGACTGCGCTGGTGAATGTGTACGGCCCGGCGCCTACAGGCTTGTTGGCGAAGTCTGCTCCTGCTGCTGCCAGGGCAGTAGGGGAGACGACCATTCCCAGTCTGCCGTTGAGCCATCCTGGTAAGCCGGAGGTCGGTGAGCTCAACGAGATCGTTACCCGATCAGGGGACTTTGCTTCGATGCTCTTGATCGTCGGGACGGAAACGATTCCGAGACTCAAGCAATGTTCCATGCTGGCTTTGACTGCTGCTGCATCGAGAGTTGTACCGTCGTGGAAGGTCAATCCGTTCTGCAACGTCATCTCGAACGTGAGGTTGTCCGGCCCGGAGAATCCCCACTCGGTCGCGATTCCCGGCCGTAGTTTCTGAGTGGCAGGTTCGGCATCGATCAGTGGTGCGTACATCAACTGCAAGTAGTCGATGTCGTATCCGATATTTCCCGCGCATGGGTCGAGTGAGGCAGGAACGTGCGATGTCGCGACTTTGAGTTCGGCGTTCGGATCGACAGGTCCGGTGCCGCCTGCGGCACCGGTGGCGCTGCTCGAACAGCCGCTGAGCACGAGGGCAGAAAGTGCGAATGCGGCCATCAGCACGCGTGGGTGGCTTCTTTCGCGAGTGTGGAAGAGTGTCATGGGATTTCGAGGTTGCGAAGACAAGCGTGGATTCATATGGCGACTTTCGATTCGGTCTTGTCGGAATGGGAGTCTGGCGCGCCACTCACTTACTGCGGAGGGTTCGAGATTCCGGTTGATGCAACCGGGGAGGACAGATGACACGCGGTGCGGTGCGTGGAATTCGAGGTCGGGTGAAGCAGTGGCGACTCCAACGCGCAGCGATCCATCGCAAACGGGCAGCGCGTGCGGAATCGGCAACCCGACGGTGGATTTCGCGGATCGGGTAGCTCTCCGCGCACCAGTGCCTTTCGACGACTGCGCCGTTCGAGGTCGATATGCGGAGCCGCTGCCAGAAGGGCCTGCGTGTAGGGGTGCGATGGAGTCCTCAAGACCGTGGCAACCGGTCCGATCTCGACGATTCGGCCGAGGTACATGACCGCGACGCGATCGGCGATCCGTGCTACCGAACCCAGATCGTGCGAAATGAAGATGTAGGTGAGGTCGTGCTCCTCTCGCAGATCGGCAAGAAGGCGCAGCACCTCTTCCTGCAGTGAAACATCGAGGGATGCAACAGGTTCGTCGCAGAGAATGAGTGGCGCCTGGGAAGCAAGCGCGCGCGCGATGGTCACGCGCTGGCGTTGGCCGCCGGAGAGTTGTGTCGGGAGGCGCTCGGCAAGATCGGCTCCGAGACCGACCCGTCGCAACAGCTCGACAGCTCTGGGCCGCAACGACTGTGGGATGCGGATGCGGCCTGGTGCCATCGGTTCGGCCACGCAAGCCCATGAGCTCATCCGAGTGTTCAAAGCCGACGTGGGATTCTGGAAAATGAGGTGGGATGTTCCGCCCTTGCCGAAGGCCGGGGTGTCGAGATTCATCGTGATGGAGCCAGCGGCCGTACCCACCAGGCCGGCCAGAGCGTGAGCCGTCGAGGACTTTCCCGACCCTGATTCACCGATGATCGCAAGGGTTTCACCCCGCTGTACGGAGAAGCTGACGTCATCGACCGCTCGAAGAGCTTTGCGTCCGCGTCCGTACTCGACGGAAAGATTCCGGACATCGACGATGATGTCGGTATTGCTCATCAGCTCACCAGTCCGATCAACTCGAGGTCGGAACTGCGGTGACATCTCGTCGCCGATTCCGACGATCCGATCAGAAGTGGATGATCTGATACGCATCGCTCCTCGGCGTAGTCGCACCGGGCGAGGTATCGGCAACCCTCGCTGTGTGAAGCGGCTTGGGTGGTGAAATCTCCTCGCGCCTGGGGTATCGGGGAGGAGATGTTTTCGAATGTCGAGCGTGCGGCTTCGAGAAGGCTGAACGTGTAAGGATGCGCGGGTCGGCGAAGTAGTGCGTCCCGCGGCGCGACGTCGACGATCTCGCCACGAAACATGGTGATGACTCGATCCGCGACCTCGGCGACAACGCCGAGGTCGTGACTGATCAACAAGACGGCAAGATCGCGTTGTTCGGCCAGTTCTCGAAGGAGGTCGACGATCTGAGCTTGGATGGTCACATCGAGCGCTGTCGTCGGTTCGTCCGCAATCAGCAACTTCGGACCGCAGGCCAGGGCCATGGCGATCATCACCCGTTGGCACATCCCACCGGAAAGCTCGTACCCGTACGACTTCAATGTTCTGCTCGGGTTGGCCAGTCCGACCTGGTGAAGTAGATCTTTTGCGATACCCTTCGCGTCGACCTTCGTGATGTCACGGTGGGCCTTCAAGACATCGACGATCTGGCGGCCGATGGTGACGGAGGGGTTGAGGGCCGAACTCGGGTCCTGAAACACCATACTGACGTCGCGACCGCGTATCTTCCTCAACTCGGCGGCGGGCAGGCCGACAAGTTCCTGATCCTCGAAGCGGACGCTTCCGCTGATCGTTGCCGTTCGGGGCAGGAGGCCGAGCAGAGCGAGTCCGGTCAGTGTCTTGCCGCTCCCGCTCTCGCCCACGAGGCCGGTGACTTCGCCGGCCCCCAACTCGAAGCTCACTCGATCGAGGAGTCTGTTCGAAATCGTTTCCGTCCCAATGTCAACCGTGAGGCCTCGGACTTGCAGTAGTGGGCTCATCGTCGAGTCGTCCACGTGTGATCGTTCATCGCATTCCTCCGTAAACAACTCAATTGTTGTGACTGGAATCACGTACCGGGGAACCATAAACACTGACCTGCAACAAAGTCAATGAATGTTGCAGCGATAGTCGTTGGTGACCCCTGCTGATCGCCTCCGGCTACCGACCAGCATGTCGTCAGCGATACATTCACTCCATGGCCGAGACACGTGACATCCGCGCGGAAGCGTTGAGCGCTGCCCGTCGGCAGTTCGCAGCGGGAAAACCGCTCGATGTGAACGCTTTGGCTACCGAGTTGGGCGTGGATCGGACCACGTTGTTTCGGCGCGCAGGGAATCGCGACACGATAACCGGTGACGTGCTCGATTCCCTGGCGCGTCGAACGTGGCGAATGGGCCTGGAGGAGTGTGGCGGAAGCGGAGCGTCAAAGGTCGTCGACGTCCTGACTTACCACGCGCGGGCGACGATCGAGACCGAATTCTTCCGGGAGTATCTGACTCGCGAACCGCAAAAGGCGTTGTGCATACTCACAACGGGGTTGGGGCCGGTTCAGGGGACGATGGTCGAATCCGTGCGGCGGCTGATCGAAGCCGAAATACCGGAGCAGATTCGACCCGATCTGCCTGTTGAGGACATGGCCTATCTGCTGGTTCGCGTGGGGGAGTCGTTCATCTACAACGATCTGCTTACCGGTGGCACTCCTGATGCGGAGAAGGCTCGCCAGGCGTTTCGGCTCATCCTCTCGGGAGACTAGTGTTCCGGGTTTTCCGTTAGTCGAGCGTCGTGAAAGCGCTTCGAGGGCAGGCTATTTCGCAGCTATGTCCGCGTCTGGTGACATCACGCTTGGGGGATCGGCGCGAAGTGCCGCATATCGTCCCGCCCGGGGCGTATGACGCCTGCGGTGGATTCGGGAACCTCGTTCCATGCCCCGGGAAGGTCGCGCAGCGGCTCGGAGACGACGATGCGGGTCTCCTCACCCAGATGGTGAAGGGCTTCCACCTCAGGATGGAGCTTGCGTAGCGTGGACATCTCGGTGGAGAAGAACAGCGACCTCGACCGGTTCTCGCTCGAATAGCGAAAGATCCAGGTGGAGGTGCCATTCGACGTGGCAACGGTCATCTGGACCGGATTGTCGATTCCCTGCGAGCGAGCCGTGTGCTCGACAAATCCGACTGCCCTCGCGACACCTTCGAACGGATCGTCGGTCAGGCCGAACGTCAGCGCGAGGAAGAACAAGGTTTCCGAGTCCGTCGATCCTTCGAGATCCGGGAAGAGCGACGGATCAACTGCGGTCACCAATTCCCTTTTCATGTCGTGGAATCCGCGTAGTGAACCGTTGTGCATCCACATCCAATTGCCGTGCCGAAATGGGTGGCAGTTGCTGCGCTGCACCGCAGTTCCCGTCGAGGCGCGGACGTGGGCGAACAGAAGTGGAGTGCGAAGTTGAGAGGTGACCTCGCGCAGGTTCGAGTCGTTCCATGCCGGTTCGATGCTCTTGAACAAGGCAGGTTGGGGCCCTTCCCCGTACCAACCGATTCCGAAGCCGTCACCATTCGTCGTCGTTGCCCCGAGCTGAGAATGCAGGCTCTGGTCGATCAGCGAGTGCTGTGGCCGGAACAGCAAGTCATGGGCCAGTATCGGCTCTCCCGAATACGCCATCCACCTACACATGCTTTCAACTCAAACAGATCGAGTCGGCGTTGACGGTGCATGCGCAGCGGCGTGCGTCGTTTGGGCGGGCTTCCATGTCGACACAGCCCAGATCACGACGATGTTCAGCGCGATGATGAGAGTCGACCACCAGGGGTAATACGGCAGCCACAAGAAGTTCGCGATGATCGAGATGGCACAGATCACGACCGCCGATACCCGCGCCCACGCCGTTCTGGTGAACAGTGCGAGACCGACGAGAGCGACGAGCGCGCCCAGCACGAGATGGATCCAACCCCACGTCGTCAGGTCGAATTGATAGACGTAGTCGATCCCGACTACGAACACTTCGTTTTCGGCGACGGCAGCGAGACCTTGGAAGAACTGCACGATACCGACTGTCACCAGGATGACTGCTGCCCCGATCGATGTTCCTACCGCGAATCCTTGCTTGACTGACGTTGTATCCGACATGACGGTTTCCCTTGATTCGGTGGGGCGACTGATTCGGTGGGGCGACCGGACACGTGCCCGGCACGCTGTACCGATGGTTGTTCCACCTGGTGACCGTCTCGAAACGACAATGCCTGCCCGCTTCGGTGAGAAATCAGAGTGTTCTGCGCCTGCGTGCGGGCGAAATGTAACTTCTGGGCACTGTTGATGCGATGTACCCCTTGCCGGAATGTGTGTGCGGAGGAATTGCTCGTTACCGATGTTCACAGAAAACGAGAAAATTTCGGCGCGAAATGTGACCTATTTGTCCAGCTGTACTGGTATTTTGGCTGAATTGACCGGAAGCTGCGGTCCGCGGAAAAGAGTAGCGAGAGAATGACAATCTTCGGTAGGCGTTCCGCGGTCGTCACCGCGACGGCCTTCGTTCTGGCGACTGTTGTGTCGACGGCGCTCCCCGCGGTGGGATCGGCGGATCCCGTCGGGCTCACCCACCGATGCAATTCGGAAATCAACGACAACTCGATGTCACTCGATCCGGCAGTGATCGACGGCTGGTACGACATCTCGACTGGTTCGCCCGGAACGAAGATCACCTCGATCGAAGCGTGGCGGACCGTTCCGGGAGATGTTCTCGAGTTTCGCGCGTCGGTGACGATCCGAGCGCACGGTAGTCCAGTCCGAGGGTCCCTTCGCATCGACGGCGCCGGCTTGACCGGAGATCAGGATTTGCTCTCCAGAATGACGTTGACTCAAGATATTGGTCGCTCAGGATCCACGGTCACCGATGCCGACGACGGCTCGGTCATTCCAGTTCGCGCCAAGCTCGCATTCGACGTCACAACTCCTGGACAAGTGGCACAGAACCAGACAGTCAACCTCTCGGCAGTCAAGATCGTATTGGCAGGCGACTCCACCGAACCAGGAGGTGAATGCCCCGGCCCCGGCCCCGGTGGGAATGGAGGCGGCGGGAATGGAGGCGGTGGAAGCGGTGGCGGAAACGGCAGCGGTGACAACGGTTCCGGTGGGGATTCCGGTGACGCCCTTCCCGGCCGTGACGTCGGAAACCGAGTACCGATTTCCCAGGTCCCGTCCGGCCCGACTTCTCGCCCGTGACAGCGGCACCTCGATCCACGGTCCGTCGAACATGGGCCGTTGCAGTAGTGGTGGCCGCGCTCCTGACCGGGGGATGTTCTGACGACGGTGAATCGCCGACCCGTGTCCTCGCGACCGGCCAACAAGATCTGCCGCCCGAGGTTCGCGCTGCGGTCGACGGTCCGGATGTCCCGACCACGCTTCGTATAGTCGACAGCACGGCTGACATTCTGTCGATCAAGACGACGACAGACGGCTCGCTCATTCCTCCCGAGGATGTCAGTGAGATCGGGTGGTGGGCGGACTCGGCCTTTCCCGGCTCCGGCGCGGGCACCGTGGTGATCACCGGACACATCAACGACATCTATCAGGGTGACGGTTTCGGAAAGAAGTTCTCGACACTGGAAATCGGCTCGGTCGTGACCGTGGCGGGCGCCGGGGGACAGACCTGGAACTACCGTATCGATGCGGTCGATCACTACGGCAAGGACGGAGAGCTGCCGGTCGAGCGATTGAACAGCCTCGACGGACCCGAAACCCTCGCGCTGATCACCTGCGGCGGCGAGTTCGTCGGTCCGCCGTTCGGATACGAGGACAACGACGTCGCGTGGGGAAGTCCGGTGCCCGCATAGCCGAAAACCGGACGTCGGATCGGTTGATAAACTGGGCCCCGCGTTCGTGGCCATCCACGCACGTTTCGAAAGTCCGAAGAAGGAGATTGTGCTGTGGTTGACCTCGCCTATGTCATCGCTGGGTCCGAAGCGACTGGCGGTGCCGGCCTGCAGGTCGACCTGAAGACGTTCCAGGCATTGGACGTCTACGGCGTAGCGACCACCACGTGCATCGTTTCGTTCGATCCCAAGAACAACTGGGGTCACCGCTTCGTGCCGATCGCCCCTGACGTGATCGCTGATCAGATCGAGGCCGCCACGGCAGCTCACGATCTGGACGTCGTCAAGATCGGCATGTTGGGCACGCCTGCCACGATCGAGGTTGTGGCAGAGGGATTGCGTCGGCAGTCTTGGCGCCACGTCGTCCTCGACCCGGTCCTGATCTGCAAGGGCCAGGAGCCCGGCGCGGCTCTCGATACCGATACAGCACTTCGTGATTCGATTCTTCCGCTCGCCACCGTCGTTACACCCAACCTGTTCGAGGCACGCACCCTCGCCGGAATGGACAGCATCGAAAGCGTCGACGACCTCATCGAGGCCGCGCGTCGTATCCATGACCTCGGGCCCAAGTACGTGCTCGCAAAGGGTGGTGTCGAACTCGCTGGTGGCGACGCTGTCGACGTGTTGTTCGACGGGACCGACGTGACTGTTCTCTCCGCCCCCAAGGTAGGCGAAGAGCGCGTCTCGGGTGCCGGTTGCACGCTGGCCGCCGCAGTGACCGCGGAGCTGGCGAAGGGCGCCGACGTGGGCGAAGCCGTCGCCCTGGCAAAGAAGTTCGTCACGGCGGGCATCGAAGGCCGCGTCTCGGCGCACACGCCGTTCGACACCGTCTGGCAGGGCGCTTTCAAGGGATAGGCGCACTGCGGCTCACATCGCCGCGCGCGGCCTGGCAGGATCGAGTGCGTGAGTACAGCGAACCTGAATCGAAGCGAAGTCGCCGAACGATCTCGAGCCATCTCCGTCGCCGGTTACCGGGTGGAGTTGGATCTGCGATCGGCGTTCGACTCCGCCGTGAAGACCTTTTCGACGGTCACGACAATTGATCTGACGTCGTCGGCGGAGTCCACATGGCTCGACTTCATCGGTGCTGCAGTCGATTCCGTGGACGTCGACGGTGTGTCGATTCCCGTGGAGTACGACGGGTCCCGGATTGTGGTGCGCGGACTCGGTGGATCGAACGTCGTGCGGGTGGCAGCTCACGGTAACTACAGCCGTTCCGGCGAAGGGCTGCACCGATTTGTCGGCGACGCTGACGATCAGACGTATCTGTACACGCAATACGAGCCCGCCGACGCCAGACGTGTTTTCGCCTGCTTCGAGCAACCGGACCTCAAGGCGCCCTTCACATTCGAGGTGACAGCACCCGAGGACTGGGAAGTCCTGTCGAATCAGCCCGCGACCCAGACCCACTCCGTAGACGGTGGACAACGCGTCACTTTCGCGCCGACGCTGCCGATCTCGACCTACATCACCGCAATCGCGGCCGGGCCGTATCACCGGGTGGCGTCGTCGTGGAGTCGCGGCGACCTCACTGTCGAGTTGGGCGCTTTGTGCCGGGCGTCGTTGGCTCCTCATCTCGATGCAGACAACGTTTTCGACATCACCCGTCAGGGGCTGGACTTCTACGCCGAGCACTTCGACTATCCGTATCCGTTCGGCAAGTACGACCAGATCTTCGTCCCCGAGTACAACCTCGGCGCCATGGAGAACCCGGGATTGGTGACCTTCACCGAGGCATACGTGTTCCGCGGCTCCGCGACCGACGAGCAGCATCAGCGCCGCGCCAACACGATCCTGCACGAAATGGCGCACATGTGGTTCGGCGATCTGGTGACCATGGTCTGGTGGGACGACCTGTGGCTCAAGGAATCCTTCGCCGATTTCATGGGATCGCTGGTCAGCGCCGAAGCCACGCGTTTCACCGATGCCTGGGTAGCGTTCGCCATCAAGCGGAAGGCGTGGGCTTACCTCCAAGATCAGCTGCCGACCACTCACCCCATCGTCGCCGACATCGTCGATCTCGAAGCTGCGAAGCTGAACTTCGACGGAATCACCTACGCCAAGGGCGCCAGCGTCCTCAAGCAACTTGTTGCGTTTGTCGGCCGTGACGCGTTCTTCGAAGCGGCTCGACGGTACTTCAAGGCTCACGCATTCGGGAACACCACGCTGGTCGATCTGCTCGACGTGCTCGCGGAGACTTCCGGACGCGATGTGCGCGAATGGGCACGAATCTGGTTGCAGACCACCGGAGTGTCCACGCTGTCGCTCGATGGAACAGATGTGGTCCAGACGGACCCGAGGCCGCATCGGCTCGCAGTCGGAATTTACGACTACAACGAGTCCGGAGATCTTGTTCGCACCGAACGCGTCGAACTCGACATCACCGAATCCCGCACTTCCGTGGACCTTCCATCTGGGGCGCTCACACTGCTCAACGACGAAGACCTCACCTACGCGAAGGTCCGCTTGGACGAGCGATCACTGTCGACAGTCGAGGCATCCCTGGACCGCGTGAGCGATCCGCTTGCGCGCGGGGTGATCTGGTCGTCGCTGTGGAACTCGGTGCGTGATGCGCAACTCTCGGTGTTCCGTTACCTCGACATGGTGGAACGATTCGCGCCCGCAGAGACAGATCTTGCAATTCTCAGCTCGATCCTGACCGATGCCCAATACGCGATTCTTCACTACGTTCCGAAGAGCTTGCGGCCCAATGTCAGTGCAGGCTGGTTGGAAACGACCTGGAAGGCGGTGTTCGAAGCCGAACCGGAGTCCGGAAGACAGCTGGCCTGGGCACGGGCCCTGTCGGCCGCCGCAGCGGTCAACGACGCTCGCGCCGACGAGTTGCGGTCGATACTCGGCGGCACGTGCCCGGGACCGGTCGGACTGGCTCTCGATCCCGATCTGCGGTGGGCATTGTGGATCGCCCTGTCCGCGACCGGCCATGCGAGTGTGAGCGACTTCGACCGTGAGCTGAGCAAGGACAGCACGTCGGCGGGTCGAACTGCGTACGTCCGCGCCGCGGCGTCGATTCCCGATGCCGCGACCAAGGCGGCTGCCTGGGCGTCGGCGACCACCGATGCCTCACTCTCGAACGACCGCCTGGATGCGACGATCGCCGGATTCCGTTCGGGCACGGACGCGTCATTGATCGAGGGATATGCGGGCGAGTACTTCTCGTCCTTGGGGAAGTGGTGGTCCGAACGCAGCATCGAGATTGCGCGACGGTTGGTGAACGGACTCTTCCCGGCAGCTGAAGACACCTCTGCGGTCGATGCCTGGATCCAGGCCAACGCAGACGCGCCCGCGTCGCTGCGGCGGCTTGTTCTCGAGCGTCGGGATCACTTGGCCCGAGACCTACGTGCCCAGGCGTCGAACGCGGTGATCTGACGCCATCAGCTCCGAAATGTCTTGTTCTTGGATATTGTCTAAACAGGGCTGCGACGGGAGACGACGTGCACACGATCACGGATCTGTCGCTGGTCACGGGCCCTGTCCCGCCCGTGGTGACGGTGCTCGGAATTCTGGCACTTCTGTGGCTGATCTTCTCGAGATCGAGGCGTCACGTGCTGATCTCGATTCCGGTCTGCATCGTCGCGGCAATTGCGATCACTCTCGTGCTGTACTGGCTGATCGAGAAGGTGTGGCACCCGTTTCCCGATCCGATTGCCCGTCCGGTCTACGTGTGGATCGGGTTGGGCATTCTCGGCGTGCTGCTGGGTGTTTCGCGGATATTTGCGGCGACGCGACTCGACGGCCGCGCGCTCACCGTTGTCTCCGTGCTCCTGGTGGTCGTATCGAGCGCGGCTCACGTGAATCTGCAGTTCCAGTCGTATCCGACGTTGGGAACAGCGCTGGGACTCTCGGACGCGGAGAAGGTTTCACTCGCCGACCTGGACGACGGCAAGGACGGGGCGGTACCGGTTTCGCAATGGAAGGCTCCGGCGGACATGCCGTCGGCCGGCAAGGTCAGCACGGTCACGATTGCGGGGACGGTCTCCGGATTCAGCGCCCGTGACGCCGAGATCTACTTACCGCCCGCGTATTTCACGAACCCACGACCGGAGTTGCCGGTGTTGGTACTGCTTGCCGGGCAACCAGGCGCGCCCGAGGACTGGCTACAGGGCGGACGTCTTGTCCAGACCATGGACACCTATGCCGCTGCGCATTCGGGCTTGGCTCCCGTTGTCGTCGTTGCTGACGGGACCGGGTCGGAACTGGCGAATCCGCTCTGCGTCGATTCGCAACTCGGGAACGTCGCAACGTACCTTTCGCGTGATGTCCCCGACTGGGTCCGCGGGAACCTACAGGTGGATCCCGACCCGAGGAAGTGGGCGATCGGGGGACTTTCCTACGGCGGTACCTGCGCGTTCCAGATGGCGACGAACTTCCCTGCCGTGTATCCGACGTTCCTGGATCTGTCCGGTCAGATCGAGCCCACCCTCGGTGATCGCAAGCAGACGGTCGATGCCGCGTTCGGCGGCAACGAAGCCGCGTTCGTGGCTGTGAATCCGCAGGATCTGCTCCGGGAGAAGAAGTTCCCCGACAGCGCCGGAGTGTTCGTGGTCGGCAAACAGGACAACGACTACCGCCCGGGACTGCAGACGCTCTACGAGGCCGCAAAGGCTGCAGGGATGGACGTCCAGTACGCCGAGGTCGACGGAGGACACAGCTTCCAGGTGTGGTCGGCTGGATTGGCGAGTCAATTAGGTTGGCTGGGAACGCGACTCGGTCTGCCCGGGTGAACGGTCGTCCGGAAGTTCGGCGGACCCGATGATCAGCGGGTGAATTCTTCCGGTCGCCCCGGCCTCGGAGCCCAATCCCTGCGGATCCGCCACACTCGCGAGTCGAAGGTCGAGTGCGCCGGTCCATTCTCGGGTCAATTGCGCATCGAGTGCGTCGACGCGCTCGAGTAGCGGAGGGTGCTGGTCCGGCGGGCAGGCTTCGAGCAAGGTCGCGAATACCGCGCGTAGACGGCGCTGGACCTGCGCGGAATTGGTACTGAAGTGCCGGATCTCGTCGGTGGCGACGGACACGTAATCGGTCCAGGTGCGTTGCTGCCCTCTGATCAGCGTGAGATCCGAGGTTGACGTGTCGAAGCGGACCCGCGGGGCGAGAAGTACCAGAAGATCTTCGATGTGGTCGAGAGCCTGGACGGCTCGGCCCGGGTCGTTGATGGCGGGTGACAGTGCCTTGAGCGCGATGTCCACGATCGACTGAAGCGCTGCACCGGGGCTGACGACCGGGCTGTGCGTGTCACCGAAGATCAAGCACGACATCAAGGTGTCCGGGCGTACCTTCAGCGAGGGTCCGCGTACCTCGAAAAGGGGCGCGTTCTGGGCGACGAACTCGCCGATGCTGGGGACGACTTCGACCGAGACGTCCCAGCGGCCGGCCAACCGCTGCAGTCGTGCGAGATCGATCGCCAGCAGAATCCGGCCGTCGGGTGAGAGGTGGCGCAGGCGAATCACCAGTGCGTCGGCGCTCTCGGAGTTCTCGGACTCGCGCGGTTGGGGTAGGGGGAGCGGCTGACTGGGTTTCGGTGCGCCCGAGGGCAGGTCCTCGTACAGCGGATAGGCACGAATCGTCGCGCTCCGGCCCTGGGCCGCTATCCAACGCAGCAACCGACTGGAATTGAGAATCGACCCGACCTTCGCCACCAACGCGATGAACAGGATCGCACTGGCCAATGCCAGAAGCAGTGCGATCGCCGTGGAGATGGTCGGAGAGGAATTCTCCGAGTCGAGCGCCAGATCGAGCGCAATGATCAAGGAGAAGACGAACGTGGCCAGAAACATGCCGATCGACCACCGCATCACCCGCTGCTGCGCGAGCATCGGGACCACCCGCACCGAAATCTGCGAGGCGCCGAACTGCATGGCGAGGGTGATGGCGGTGAACACCAAACCGGTGAGAGTGATCATCCCGCCGGCGATGACGCTGAGCAGCGTCGCGGTGGCCCCGGCGTCCACGCCCTCGGAAATGGTACCGACGTCGCCGTCGCTGACGAGATCTCCGTCGATCCCGACGAGGATGTTCGCGGTGACGACGGACAGGACGACGAGGATCACGGGGAGACGCCAGACGGGGACTGTTCGTAGTCTTCGGCGAGTTCGACGCCAGCGAATTCTGTCCGCGAGCCGCCGCGACAATCCGACCTTCGACGTGGGGGTTGCGGTGTCGACGACGGGGAGCGGTGGTGGGGGCGGGGGAGTGGAACCGAAACTTCCCGACACCGTTTCCTGAACATAGATCTTCGCGTGGATCATCGGCTCGCGATAGCGCTGCTCACGGGCCACTGCCCGGCTCATCTTCGCCGGCTTGTCGCGGTAACGCGAGCGCGCCCACGGTGCACCCGAGCGACTCAACCGAATTGCTCCGATCAACAGAAGTGGGGTGAAGAACAGCCCGATCAGGCCGGTCCAGAGTTTGCCCTTCATCAACGTGATCACGGCTAGTCCGAGTTGGATCACGATCGCGACGACAACGCCGATCAACGTCGCCAGGCTCCGGTCCTGCTCGTACGGGTCGAACTCTCCCGCGAACCCGATCGGGTGGACCCCGAGAAGGAAAAGGAACGAGATCGCGATGGCAACGAACACCGCGTCGATGGACGAGCGACCTTCCTCGGCCCAGTAGACATCGCGCAGATGCAACACGAGCGCGTACTCGTCGAGGACCAACGCGCTGCCGATACCGAACACCGACGCGAGAACACAATTGGCGATCGGGGTGTGATAGTCGGCCAGAGCGATGAAGGCAAAACCGGACACGAGCATCATCATCAGGCCGAAAACCATGTGGTGGATGTGCATTCCGCCGGGCGTGACATTGCCCGGCCACCACGAGACCTCCGCACGGATCATTCGAACGCTGAAGCGGATGAACAGGAACGTCAGGACAAAGGCGAGCAGAAGGAAGAACAGTGGGAGTCTGCCGGTGTCGACGACCGTGTGCTCGAACCAGGACCGCACGGCGTCAGCTCTTGCTGGTGGCGAGCTTGATCAGCTGAGGAGCCGTCGCGTCGGGTAGGTATGCACGCGTCAGTGCGATTCCGATCCGAGGCAGGTCGGCCTCGTCGCGGAAGCACAGGAAAACGGGTTCGTATCTGGGCTTGAACTTCTTCTTGAACGCGTGAAGCGACCGGAAGCCGTAGAGCGGTTCCATCGCGGCTCCGAGCATGTCGAGCAGGCGGTCCATCGATGCGGCGTCGGCGCCGTCGTCGCTGCGGGCGAGTGGTGCTCCGGACAGTGAGACAAATTGGGCACCTTGTTCTTTGAATTCGAGAGCCGACGATGCGATGAGGAATTCGACCACGGGGCGGAACCCGTCCGGGCGTCGACGCATGACGTCGAGGGTCCAACCCCGGACGACGCCGCCCTCGCCGTACACCGGCAACCACGAGGTGACGCCGTGAATGCTTCCCGTCGGGTCGACGGCCAAGCCGACCCGGACGTCGCGATCGAGCGCCTCCTCGACGCTGCCGAGAGTGAACCCCATCTCGGGTAGTCCCTTGTCGCCCACCCATTCCTCCGAGATGGCGCGCACCTGAGCCAACACGGAGAACGGTTCGTCTGCCAGTGTTGTCATCCGGAAGGTGATGTCATCCTTTTTGGCCTTGTTGAGCGCCGAGCGGATGTCCTGCCAGGACTTCCCGGTGAACTGCAATTCCGGTAGGTCGACGATCGTGTCCTCGGCGACCTGAACGGTGCGCCACCCGCGCCGTGTGGCGGCATCGGCCGTCTCCCTTCCTACGGAGAACAGGCAAGGAGTGAGGCCGTTGGCTTCGGACATCGTCGTGAATTCGTCGACCGCCGCGGCAAGCCTGTCGGGGCTCGCTATCGGATCGGCCAGAACGACGACGACACCGACATGTCGTTGGAATGCAACGACGCTCTCACCCGACTCACCGAAGTAGTAATTGTTGCCGTCCCACGTCGTCATCCACGACATGGTTCCGCCGCCGTGCTGTTTGAGCAGTTCCCGCGCAGCGGCGCGAGGATCGTTCCCGGACAGCGGCCCGCCTCGAATCTTGCGCCGCATCGGCACGTGAAAAGCGTGACGGCCCTTGATCAACAAGATGAGTTCGAGAAGCCAGAGCAGCGCGGTACCGACCGTGACGGCGCCGGCGCTTTCGTAGTCGAAGAAGATGACCGAACCGAGGACGAGGGCGGTGGCCAAAACCGTCAGAGAACCGAAGACCACAGCAACCCACCAGGCCCAGCGGCGACCTCGTCGCAACTGATCCGCGATCAGGGCAACGATGATCACGTCGACCAATGCGGTCCAGCCCGAACCGGTTTCGGCTTCCGTCGGCCCGAACGGTCCGCTTCCGGGGAACAACCAGACGGCGATCTCGACCACGCCGATCAGGAGCAGGCCGATGAATCCGAGCAGACGGATCTCACGTCGGGTTCGGGGGATGAACCCACGCTCTCCGTCGCCGAAGAACTTCTCGCCCACCGGGAGGAAGATCGCGACCGCGATGAGGTGCTGTACGTCGGCGAGGCGGCCTTCGAAGAGAAATGCGATGGCGATGTACGCACACAGGATGGCGCGCACTCGCATTCGCCAGGGCGAGCGCAGAGTTGCGGTTGTTGCGGCGAGTGCGGCGATGATGGCGGTGGTGACACCGACGTCGCGGTGGGTGGCGAGGTTGCGGGCCCAATCCCAGTCGGTGTGGCTGCCGGCCCAGAGGAGGAGCGATGCACCCACTTCGCCCGCCAACTGACCGCTGATCGTGACGATGGCCGCGTTCTTGGTGCCCAGGCGCCACTCGCACCAGCCGACCGCGAGGGCGAAGACGACGATGATCGAAACATACTGACCTGGCGTCAATCCGAAGAACCACCCCGTGACGAGAGTCCACCACTTGCCTTCCTGCAAGGCAGGGACTCCGTAGGCGATGTCGTCGAACCACGAGTAGGTACGGACGTGATTCCACAACGCACCCGTGGCGATCCCGACGACGGTGATGGTGAGCACGACGATCGCGGTGAACGGCACGCGCCGCAGGACACTGAGCGCTTCGGAGGCGAAGCGGGAGGCCCGATTCGGCGCGCCCGGCGCGCTCTGGTCGGTCTGCGGGGTGGGGGTCTGGGACTGCTCAGCCATCGACGTTCTCTTCTCGCCATGCCGCACGGTGGATTCTGCCTGTTCAGCATGACAGGAATACAGACCGATAATCAGGCGAAGCGGTCAAAATGGACCAGACTGGCTGGGGGTCTCAGTCTCGTGGCGCTACTGTCGAGCCATGGTGAACGGAGATTTACTGAATCGGGACCACGTGGCCGCCTCACTAGCTGCCTTCGAACCTCGGTCGGTCGAATTGGACGGAAGGCGCTCGGCGTCGGTGGTCATCGTCGTCATGCGGACTGCGGACGGAACACCGGTGTTCCCGGTGACAAAGCGGCCGAGCAAGATGCGCGCCCACCCCGGTCAGTTCGCGTTGCCGGGCGGAAGCGTCGACCCGGGCGAGTCGTCCGAACAAGCAGCGGTTCGGGAACTGTCCGAGGAGTTGGGCGTCGACGTCCCTGAGTCGAACATCATCGGCCGGCTCGACGACTACGTCACCCGTTCGGGATTTGTGATCCGACCGTTCGTCGTCTGGTCCGGTGAGGACATCGGGGGACTGGTACCCAATCCCGACGAGGTGGCCCAGGTGTATGCCGTGACGTCGGAGGAGCTCGACGTGGACTCGCGATTCGTCACCATCGAGGAGTCACCTAACCCGGTGATTCAATGGCCGTTCCGAACGAGCTTGATCCATGCGCCGACCGGAGCCGTCATCTATCAGTTCCGCGAAGTTCTGAACGGACGGACCACGCGCATCGACAACCTCGAGCAACCGGTGTTCGCCTGGCGATAAGACCAGCTCGACACGCTCGGGACAGTTCGGGCTACGGCGCCTCGGCGAATAGTCCGTCGTGCTGTGGAAAGCTGGCCGCACGGCAATCGAACGACGCGAGGTGTGTGCAGTGAACTCTGGCGAACAAGAACTGGTCCCCACGGATCGGATTCTCACTGTTCCCAATGTGCTCAGTATCGTGCGTCTACTCGCTCTGCCGCTGTTCGCCTATCTACTGCTCGTCACGCACTCGGACGGCTGGGCATTGGCACTGTTGATGCTCAGCGGGTTCACCGACTGGCTCGACGGCAAGTTGGCCAGAGTGCTCGGACAAACCTCCCGTCTGGGAGCGCTTCTCGACCCGCTGGTCGACCGTCTCTACGTCGTCACGACACTCGTCACCTTCGTCGCCCGCGATTTCATTCCCTGGTGGGTCGCGGCGGTATTGATCGGACGTGATCTTCTACTCGCGTTGACGTTGCCGATCTACCGGCGGCGTGGACTGCCGCCGCCCGAGGTCGTCTATCTCGGTAAGGCCGCGACCTTCCTACTGATGTTCGCGCTGCCGTTGATTCTTGCCGGACACGGAGACTGGGCCATCGGACCGTTCACCCATGCCTTCGGTTTCGCTTTCCTGATCTGGGGAACCGTCCTCTACGTGTGGACTGCCGTGATCTACGTGCTTAAGGCCGTCGACGTGGCGCGAACACACGAGGTCGTGCCCCGATGAAGTCGACCGGGGAGGACGTCCGTCGTAACCCGGTACCGTCGCTGCTTCGGTCGCTCATGACCGAGCATCTCGATCCGGGCTACGAAGCAACGGCATTCGAACGTCAACACGAGCACACCAAGAACAGATCCTCGAAAACCGGGCCGTGGCTGGCTCTCGGCGCACTGTTGATCGGGTTCATCGTCACGGTGTCCGCAGTGCAGGCCACCAAACAGGTGACCGGTACCGAGGAGGTTCGAAGCGAGTTGGTGGCCAAGGTCCGTGACGCCGAGGATCGTATCGATTCGCTGGCCGCGTCCCGCGATTCACTCGGCGGTGACGTGGACGCCGCGCGCGGCGTGGCGCTCGAAGGCGATGCACGCGGCAGTGCGGTCCTCGATCAACTGCGAGCGGTCGAATCCGGTGCAGGAGCCGAAGCTGTTCACGGAGAAGGTCAGGTCGTGACCCTGACGGACCCGGCCGGACGCCCGAACCTCACCGACGCGTCCCAGCGCAGCGTCGGCGGTAAGACCGTTGTCCTCGATCGCGATCTGCAGACCGTCGTCAACGCCCTGTGGGCGGGCGGAGCGGAGGCAATTGCCGTCGGCGGCGTGCGAATCGGGCCGACGGTGACCATCCGTCAGGCGGGCGGCGCGATGCTCGTCGACAACCAACCTGTCTTCTCGCCGTACCGCGTCGAGGCGATCGGCGACACGCGCGCGCTGCAGAGAGAGTTCGTCGTCAGCGACGCCTACGTGAGAATGTCGAGCGTCTCGCAATTGTACGGAGTCGGTTTCGCGGTGGCCGAGGACGATTCGTTGACACTGCCGCCTGCAACGCCTCGCGCGGTCCGGGTGGCAACAGAACCCACAGAGCCCAAGTGACAGAAGGAGTTCGATGAAGGCCGGTTCCGCCCTGTACGGACTCGCAGCACTGGTCGTCGGCATCGTCTTGGGCGTTGTTTTCAGCCCGCAGGTGCCCGACGTCATCCAGCCCTATCTTCCGATCGCTGTCGTTGCAGCGCTCGACGCCGTCTTCGGTGGACTTCGCGCGTATCTGGACGAGATCTTCGACGCGAAGGTGTTCGTGGTCTCCTTCGTCTTCAACGTGCTCGTCGCGTCGTTGATCGTCTGGCTCGGCGATCAGTTGGGTGTGGGTACTCAACTCTCGACGGCCATCGTCGTCGTATTGGGTATCCGGATCTTCGGGAACGCAGCGGCCTTGCGACGACGACTGTTCGGAGCGTGAGGCATGTCCGACCACGCCACGACTGAACCCGAAGAACCACCCGTCACGACCACGGGTGAAGGTCGTCACGAGTTGCGTTCACCGTCGAAACATCGCACCAACGTCGTCTTCGCCATCCTCGCTGCCGTGCTCCTGGGCGTGCTCGGCGTTGCGATTGCGACACAGGTACGCAGCACCGTGGCCGGAGATTCACTCGACGCCGCGCGCCCTGCAGACCTCTTGGTGGTTCTCGACAACCTGAATCGTCGCGAAGCCGCGCTGAGGCAGGAAGTCGCGAATCTTCAGGAATCGCTTGCCACATTGGAAGCCGGCGGAAACACGGGAGCAGCGCTTGACGAGGCGCGGGCGCGGCTGACCTCGCTCTCCATTCAAGTGGGGACCGCTCCCGCTACCGGACCGGGTGTGACGATGACCCTGACAGATCCAGCAGGCGGCGTCGGATCGGAAGTGATTCTCGATCTCATCCAGGAACTGCGTGCTGCCGGTGCCGAGGCCATCTCGATTGCCGGCGCGAACGGCGAACCCATTCGTATCGGCGTGAACTCGTGGGTGAGTGGGCGCGGCGGCGAGATCGAATTGGACGGAACCCGGATCGAGCAGCCGTACACTGTGACCGCGATCGGGGATCCGCCGACATTGGCGGCAGCGTTGAACATTCCCGGAGGCGTCTTCGACAATGTCGCGCGCAACGGCGGAACGTCGTCCGTCGAGCAATCGCAGCAGGTCACGATCTCCGTCTTGCGACAATTGAATCCGCGCCAATACGCTCAACCCGGAAATTGATCTTTTTGCGTCCGACTTTCGGACGGCCTGTGAAAGGAAGCCACTGTGAGTGAGCTCGATACACCTACCGATCTGCGCTACACCGCGGAGCACGAGTGGGTGAAGCGAACCGGCCCGACCTCAGTTCGAGTCGGTATCACCGACTTTGCTCAGTCGCAGCTCGGTGACGTCGTGTTCGTCCAGCTTCCCGCTGTCGACGAGGACGTGACCGCCGGTGAATCGCTCGGTGAGGTCGAGTCGACCAAGAGCGTCTCCGACATCTTTGCTCCGTTCACTGCGAAAGTTCTTGCAGCCAACGGTGAATTGGACGGACAGCCTGACCTCGTCAACACCGATCCGTACGACACGGGTTGGTTGGTCGAGCTCGAGGTTGCCGACGAGGCCACACTCGACGCCGCTCTGGCGGCAACTCTGGACGCGGAGGCATACAAGGGGCTCACGTCCGAGTAGAAAACCTGCGCGTGGACCGGCCAACTCGTGTTGTGTCGCGGCCTGTCTCGCTGCACACGGCGGTCTGCGCAGGGTACGGTCGTTAGGTACGCATGTGCCGAGTCGGGGCGCAGGGCCGTATCGAACGTGACTGTGAAAGATGCTCGTGAAGAAAGTGCACTGCGTAGTCCAGTGATTCATGATCTGGATGATTGACCCAGGAGGAGAAACAGTGAGCGAGAACGGTAACGACGCGGGCTATGGGGAGTCGCCGGCGGAGACCACTTCGGTTTTCCGTGCGGACTTCCTCAATGAGCTCGACAACACCTCCTCTGCAGCACCGGCCGCCGAGCAGCCGGTTTCGGGCGTGGAAGGCCTTCCCGCCGGAGCCGCACTTCTGGTGGTCAAGCGAGGACCGAATGCAGGATCCCGCTTCTTGCTCGATCAGCCGACGACGTCGGCAGGTCGACACCCGGACAGCGACATCTTCCTCGACGACGTGACCGTCAGCCGTCGTCACGCCGAGTTCCGTCAGGAAGATGCAGATTTCCACGTCGTCGACGTCGGAAGCCTCAACGGCACCTACGTCAACCGTGAGCCTGTCGATTCGGCAGTTCTCGCGAACGGTGACGAGGTTCAGATCGGCAAGTTCCGTCTGGTGTTCCTCACCGGCCCTCGTGCCGGCGGTTCGCAGGTCGGCGAGTCGTCAGCAGGTGCGGGTAGCTAATGACGGCAGTGCGGCAGCAGAGCCAGCCCGGAATGTCGATTGGTTCCGTGCTGGATCGGTTGCGTCCAGATTTTCCCGACGTGACGATTTCGAAGATCCGTTTCCTCGAGTCCGAGGGCTTGATCAGCCCACAACGGACACCGTCGGGATACCGCAGATTCTCTGTCGAGGACTGCGAGCGTCTTCGCTTCGTGCTGACCGCTCAACGCGATCAGTACCTGCCGCTCAAAGTGATCAAAGAACAACTCGAAGCGATCGACAGTGGCGCAGCGACGGTGAGTGCAGAAGTTCCTGCGCCTCGTCGTGCCCGCGTCCTGTCGATCGCTACGGGCGATGTCTCACCCGAGGCTTTTCGAGTCGATCGCGAAGTTCGGGTCGGTCGTCAGGATCTTCTCGCGCGCGCCGACATCGACGATCGGTTTCTGACCGATCTGATCCGCACCGGTTTGGTCGTTCCCGGCGCAGCAGGCTTCTTCGACGAGGACGCCGTGACATTGGCGCGCACCGCGAAGGCGATGTCCGAGTACGGCTTGGAGGTTCGCCATCTACGGGCGTTCAAGTTGGCTGCCGATCGCGAAGCGGGACTGGTGACCCAGATCGCCGGACCGGTTGCCAAGGGTCGTGACGCCGGAGCGCGTGATCGCGCCGAGGAAATGGTCCGGGAACTGGCCGCGCTGTCGTTGACTCTGCACACGTGTCTGGTCAAATCGGCGGTTCGGGGAAGTCTCGATCGCTGAGTTCCTCGATCAGCGGGGCACACTCGAATAGAATTTCAGTACGACCGCATCGGAGCCGGTCGGCTGGATCACGTCAGGTTGGAGGCAAGCTCGATGGGCGAAATGCGTGTGATCGGAGTTCGTGTCGAGCAGCCTCAGAATCAGCCGGTCCTGTTGCTGCGAGAGTCCGACGGCGATCGGTACCTGCCGATCTGGATCGGGCAAACCGAAGCTACCGCGATTGTTCTCGAACAACAGGGAGTCGAGCCGGCGCGGCCGCTGACTCACGACCTGATCAAGATCTTGATCGAGTCTTTCGGCCGGAGCCTCAAGGAAGTACGGATCGTGGACCTGCAAGAGGGCACGTTCTATGCGGATCTCGTCTTCGACGAGCAGACTACTGTCTCGGCACGTCCGTCGGACTCGATTGCATTGGCCCTGCGCATCGGCGTTCCGATTTTCGCGTCGGAAGCCGTTCTCGCCGAAGCCGGCCTGGTCATTCCCGACGAGCGCGAAGACGAAGTCGAGAAGTTCAAGGAATTCCTCGACACCATCTCGCCGGACGACTTCAAGGCAACTGACGGTTAGTCCTGTTTGTCCGTAATCAGGCTTTAGTCTTCAACTCTCAAGTAGAGGTTGAGTCTCGGTCGGCGTGTTGCGTTGACCGAGCACCCTCGTGGTCTTACCGTTGCGTGCGGTGGAGATCTTCTCGCCTTGTCGATCGAGGCGTACTCTGGGTAAGTCCACTCATGGAATTACCTGCCTTGGATTCACATCTGAAAGTTCGGTCGGCACGGGATTCTCGTGACTGCTGATAGCACAGGTTGGTTACATGATGGCGAAGCGAGAGGGAGACGGCAGTGGAAGAACAGTCGAATGAGCGCGGAACGGGCATAGCCGATAGTGCCGAGCCGACTGCAGAAATGTCTTCCGAAGAGCTGCAGCCGGGCCTGTTCCCGGATGATTCCATCCCCGACGACCTCGTCGGATATCGAGTGCCCAGCGCGTGCCAGATCGCTGGGATCACGTACCGCCAACTCGACTACTGGGCACGAACGTCGTTGGTTGTTCCGTCCATCCGTGGCGCTGCCGGATCAGGTAGCCAGCGTCTGTACTCCTTCAAGGACATCCTCGTCCTGAAAATCGTCAAGCGTCTGCTCGATACCGGCATCTCACTGCAGAACATCCGCGTTGCCGTCGACCACCTGCGCAAGCGCGGCGTGCGCGATCTCGCGAACATCACTCTCTTCTCCGACGGCACCACCGTCTACGAATGCACGTCTCCCGAAGAGGTCGTCGACCTCCTCCAGGGTGGGCAGGGCGTATTCGGCATCGCAGTCAGTGGCGCGATGCGTGAACTCACCGGAACGATCGCCGACTTCCCCGCCGAGCGGGCTGACGGCGGCGAAAGTGATCCCAATCCGGAAGACGAGTTGGCTTCGCGACGCAAGAATCGCGCCAGCCGCAAAACCGGATAACGTACGTCACATCTCTTTGGAGGATGCCACGGTGCAGGTAGGCGTCTCGGTCAACTAGACTGGGCCTGCGTCGCCGGCGTACGGGAGAGCCTCGGATACCGATTCACCGAACTTGTCTTTGCTGCAGTCTTTGTTGCAGAGCCCAGTGGTGAGCGGGATCAGGGCGCCGAAGGAGCAATACCTCCCCGTCAATCTCTCAGGCACCAAGGACCGTACGGGCTCCGACGCCTCTGGAAAGCGGTGGGACAACCCACCCGCCGACGGGGAAAGGCTGTGGCTTCCGTCAATCGGCGGATCACTACCGAATCTCTCAGGCGCTCGGGAATCGAGCATGCGACAGAGGGGGAGGAACACACCGCAGTTCGGTGTGTGTCCTGATCCTCCGATCTGTCTGGGAGTTGTCGTGATCGACGCTGCAAGCCGTATATTTGCCGACCGCCATGTCGGTCCGAACGCCGCGGAACTCGCGCGCATCCTCGAACTCGTCGGGGTCGATTCTCTGGACGAACTGGCAACCAAGGCCGTTCCCTCCGTCATCCTCGACGCTGCCCCGAACGGCATCGCGGCCGGACTCGACGCTCTGCCGCTTCCGGTCGGAGAGCACGAGGCACTTGCCGAACTGACTGCACTCGCAGCCCAGAACACCGTCGCGACGTCGATGATCGGCCTCGGCTACTTCGACACGTTGACGCCGCCGGTCTTGTTGCGCAACATCATCGAAAACCCGGCCTGGTACACCGCGTACACCCCGTACCAGCCCGAGATCAGCCAGGGCCGCCTCGAAGCCCTCCTCAACTTCCAGACCATGGTTGCCGATCTCTCCGGCATGGAACTGGCCAACTCGTCGATGCTCGACGAGGCCACCGCCGCTGCCGAAGCCATGACGCTTCTGCGTCGCGCGAACCGCAGCAAGTCTCCGCGATTTGTCGTCGACGCGGATCTGTACCCGCAGACACTCGCCGTCATCGAGACACGCGCCGAGCCGCTCGGCATCGAGATCGTCTCCGCGGACCTCACTGCCGGTCTTCCGGAAGGCGACTTCTTCGGCGTCATCGCCCAGATCCCCGGAGCCTCGGGACGAGTCGTCGACTACACCGCGATCATCGCGGAAGCTCACGAGCGCGGCGCTTTGGTTGCCGTCGGCGCCGACCTTCTTGCGATGACGCTCATCACCTCGCCGGGTGAACTCGGTGCGGACGCGTGCTTCGGCACCACCCAGCGCTTCGGTGTTCCCATGGGTTACGGCGGACCGCACGCCGGTTACCTGGCGGTGCACTCGAAGCACGCGCGTCAGCTGCCCGGCCGCTTGGTCGGCGTCTCCATCGACGCCGACGGAGACAAGGCATACCGCCTGGCGCTGCAGACACGAGAGCAGCACATTCGCCGTGAAAAGGCGACGTCCAACATCTGTACCGCGCAGGTACTCCTCGCCATCCTCGCAGCGATGTACGCGAGCTACCACGGCGCCGAGGGACTCAAGGCGATTGCGTTGCGCGTCGCTGCCCGCGCACACGCATTGGCAAACGGCCTACGCGAGGGTGGCGTGACCGTAGTCCACGATTCGTTCTTCGACACCGTGCTGGCTCAGGTTCCGGGCAAGGCGGCCGACGTCGTCGCTGCGGCGAAGGAATCCGGGATCAACCTGCGCCTGGTCGACGCGGATCATGTCGGCATCTCGTGCGACGAGGCCACCACAGCCGATCACGTCCTCGCCGTGCTCGACGCGTTCGGTATCGAAGACGCAGTCGTCGCTATCGAAGCAGAGGGCAACGCGGTTCCCGCTGCTCAGGAGCGCACCTCCGACTACCTGCAGCACGAAGCCTTCACCCGTTACCGTACGGAAACAGCAATGCTCCGCTACCTGCGCGCGCTCTCCGACAAGGACATCGCGCTCGATCGCAGCATGATTCCGCTGGGTTCGTGCACCATGAAGCTCAACGCCACCGCCGAGATGGAATCCATCACCTGGCCTGCGTTCAACGCGATCCATCCGTTCGCGCCGACGTCGGATGCGCCCGGTCTGCTGAAGATCATCAAGGATCTCGAAGACTGGTTGGTTGCGGTCACCGGCTACGACAACGTCAGCCTCCAGCCCAACGCCGGCAGCCAGGGGGAGTACGCGGGCCTGCTCGCGATTCGTAATTACCACCTCAGTCGGGGCGACGACCACCGCGACACCTGCCTCATCCCGTCGAGTGCTCACGGCACCAACGCGGCGTCCGCCGTCATGGCCGGGATGCGCGTCGAGGTTGTCGCCTGCCGTCCCAACGGTGACGTCGACGTCGACGATCTGCGTGCGAAGATCGCCGATCACGCCGAGCGTCTCGCCGCGATCATGATCACCTACCCGTCCACCCACGGTGTCTACGAGCACGAGATCTCCGACATCTGCGCAGCGGTACACGACGCCGGCGGCCAGGTGTACGTTGACGGCGCCAACCTCAACGCGCTTGTCGGCCTTGCCCGTCCGGGACGATTCGGCGGCGACGTCAGCCACCTGAACCTGCACAAGACGTTCTGCATCCCGCACGGCGGCGGCGGACCCGGCGTCGGACCGATCGGTGTGCGCTCACACCTCGCGCCGTTCCTTCCCGGTCACCCGATGGCCCCCGAACTCGGTGGCAGAGGCACGATCTCGGCAGCGCCGTACGGCAGTGCGTCCATCCTGCCCATCACCTGGACCTACATTCGGATGATGGGTGCGCAGGGTCTTCGCCGTGCCAGCCTGACCGCCATCGCGTCGGCAAACTACATCGCGCGTCGACTCGACGAGTACTTCCCGGTTCTCTACACCGGTGAGAACGGCATGGTCGCGCACGAGTGCATCCTCGACCTCCGTGGGTTGACCAAGGACACCGGAGTTACCGTCGACGACGTCGCAAAGCGTTTGGCGGACTACGGGTTCCACGCTCCGACCATGAGCTTCCCCGTGGTCGGGACACTGATGGTCGAGCCCACCGAGAGCGAGAACCTCGAAGAGATCGACGAGTTCTGCGAGGCGATGATTGCCATTCGCGGCGAAATCGATCGCGTCGGCGCCGGCGAGTGGACGGTGGAGGACAACCCGCTTCGGGGTGCTCCCCACACCGCCGGAAGCATTGCAGCGCAGTGGGATCACCCGTACTCGCGTGAGATCGCCGTCTTCCCGCGCGGCAAGGCTCGCCCGAAGGTGTGGCCGTCCGTGCGTCGTATCGACGGTGCACACGGCGACCGCAACCTGGTCTGCTCCTGCCCGCCGATCGAAGCGTTCGCAGGCAACTAGAGCGTGTGCCCGCCGGAGATCATCACCTCTCGCGCACGAGTTCGAGAACGGTGATCTCCGGTGGTGCGCCGACACGTACCGGCGGGCCCCACGCCCCGGTGCCACGCGTCGTGTACAGCACGGTGTTTCCGATCTTGTCCAAGCCCTGCACCGAAGGCTGCTGCAGCGGAACGAGGTAGCGCAGCGGCCACATCTGTCCGCCGTGAGTGTGCCCGGACAGTTGCAGATCGATACCCATCTCGGATGCCTCGATCGCTTGGCGCGGTTCGTGTGCGAGAAGCAAGGCGAAAGTATTCGGATCGCGGCCTGCGAGCGCGGCCGTCAGGTTCGGCTCGTACGGGGCCGGTGACGTGTAGTCGTGGATGCCCACGACGTCGATGGTGTCGCCGTCATGCTGGATCGAGGCGCGACTGTTGCGAAGCGTCGTGATCCCCAATGATTCCCAGACATCGAGCCATTTGCCGCCGTCGTCGGCATAGAACTCGTGGTTTCCGCTGACTCCGAAGATTCCGTCCCGCGCCTGAAGATCGGCGAGCGGAGCAAGGTCGGGAGCAACTTTCGCGACGGTGCCGTCCACGAGGTCGCCGCCGATCGCGATCAGATCGACGTTCTGTGCGTTGACGATCTCGACCACCTTGCGGGTGAAGTCGACCCCTCGGGCCGGTCCCACGTGCAGGTCGGTGATCAAGGCGATCCGGTATCCGTTGAAGCCCTCAGGTAGGCGAGCGAGCGGCACGCGGACGCGGGAAATCTTGGGGCCCGACGCCTCGTAGACGCCGTAGCCGGCGGTGCCGATCGCCGCGAGAGTGACTGCTGCTGTAGCCAACTGCAACGTACGACGCTTGGCTGGGTCGATCTCGGCGGTAGTGTCGGTGCGGCGTGCACGTAGTCGACTGATCCCGGCGAACAGGCCGATCACGAGCAGTCCGGGAATCAGATACAGCCACGAAGCCAGCCAGACCCATCCGAGAAATCCGATCGGTCGCGCCCACGACGTCGGAAAGACTTCGCCACTGCCGACCCCGATGAGCGTCGAGACCGCAAAGACGACAAGCGCGGTGTCGGCAAGACGAGCCCATCGCCTCGGGATGCCGGTGGCGCGAACGAGTCGGCGATGCAGGAACCAGGTCAGAAGAGCGAGAAGGACTGCAAAAACCGCGACGCGCCCCATCAGGACAGCATCTTGGTCACTGCGGCCGCGAGAGCGGGGTCGGATGTCGAATCGACGCGAACCAAAGTTCCACCCGTCCGATCCGAGACGTCTTGGAGAGTGGAGACGTCGTCACCCGTACCGACGACGATCACGTCGACCTGCACCGGACGCGACGGATTGCCCGCTGCCGCGATCGCGCTGAGCAGTTCGGCTCGCGTTGTGGTGGATTCGTCAGGTGTACTCGAGGTGATCAGCAGTACCGAGTTGACTCGTCCCGCGTCGAAACCGTCCACCGCAGCTTTGTACGAGCTGGCAAGCGCCGGGTACTTGGACGTCTTTCCGCCGGCTCGGAGTCCGTTGAGGAAATCGGTGATGGTGGCACGCCGATTCGGTTCGGCCAGCGAACCGCCCGGAACCAGGATGCGCTCGGACGGTTTTCCGTCGGTGCCCGTGCTGAACTCGCGGAGGCCGATGTCGGAAGCGTCAGGGCTGCGACCCAATTGAGTGTTCACTGCCGCAGCAACGTTCGCCAAGCGGGTAGTGCCACCGTCGTCGGTACCCATCGACGCCGACGTGTCCATCAGGATGGTGGCACTGCGCGGAGAGACCGGATTGGCGACGATGTCACCGAGCGCAGCTGCGGTTTCGGCCGACGCGGGAATCAACGTGGACGAGACCTTGGCCGGGGACACCGCACCGAGATCGGGAAGGTCTTGGCCCTCGGCCCGGAAACCGGCGCCGACGAACAACTGTGACTGATTCGGCTCACGCATGAAATCGGCAAACTGGGCCGCTGCGCGCGAAGCGGTTTCGTCGATCCCGCTGCCCGAGATGATGGCCGCCGGATAATCAGCGACTGGCGTTGCGCCGGCGGGGGAGTACGTCGTCATCGCAGCGTTCGCGCTCTGCGCTATCGACTGTTCCGTGGCCGGAACGGCTTTCACCGAATCCGGTGTTCCGGCGCTCAGTGCCCCGAGGGCTTCGGCAGTGGACGTGGGGGGAGTCGGCAAGGATTGGAACTGCAACGCCCGCGCACTGAGCGCAGCGTTGACCTGCGCGGACTTCGCCTGATCTGTCGTGACCGGACCGGCACCCGCATCGGCGACGTCGGCAGCGATTGCCTGTGCCGCCATGGAAGTTTCGGTACTTCCGACTGGCAGTGCAACCGTCAGATCCGAAGGCAACGACTTCCAACTCGATGCTGCGCCGGCTAATGCTGCCGCGGTCTCGGGGCCGACTGCCAGAACGATCGGGGAACTCGCGAGCGAGCGAGGATCACCGTTGATCACGGCCTTGCCCGCCAGCGGCGCGAGTTCGAAAGAACTCGTCGGGATCCACAGGGAGGGGCGCGGTCCCAATGCTGCGTCGTCCCAGGGCGCCGCCGGACCGTCTTCGAGTGCCGTCGACACTGCCGCGGACGGTGCACCGTGCACCGCGACGGCGATGCAGTGATCACGTACCACCGGCGAGGTCTGGGTGTACCGCTTGGCCAATTCCTCGACTTGTGGGGCGATGGACGGATCCGCGGTGACGTCGAGCGTCTTGTTGCCTTCGACGCACGTGCCTGCCGCTTGTTGCCCCTGATCGTCGATGCGACTGCTGAGGGCTTTCCACCCGAAGAAGCCTGCCACGATCAAGGCGATCAGCACGACGACGAGAATCGGCCCCTTGCTGATACCTCTGGCGCCTGACCCGCCGCGATGTTCGCCCACGTACCTTGCCCTACCTCGGTCACTCGAAGAATGTCTGTCGAACGGACTGTGTCCTCGGCCAGTCTAGTGACGAATCTTCGGGGCCTACGCGAACAGCCTCGGCACCGGGAGCGGCGCCGAGGCTGTTCGGGTTCAGCTTCGAGTTCGAAGAAGGTGAAATCAGGCGTTGGCAGCCTTGTACTCGCGGCGGCGGCGATGCAGGATCGGCTCCGTGTATCCGCTGGGCTGCTTCGCGCCTTCGAGGATGAGTTCCTTGGCAGCCTGGAACGCGATGTTGGAATCGAAATCAGGTGCCATGTTGCGGTACTCGGCGTCGCCCTCGTTCTGACGGTCGACAACCGGGGCCATGCGCTCGAGTGCACTGACAACGTCGCTCTCGCTGACGATGCCGTGACGCAGCCAGTTGGCGAGCAGCTGGCTCGAGATGCGCAGGGTGGCGCGGTCCTCCATGAGCGCGACATCGTGGATGTCGGGAACCTTGGAGCAGCCGACGCCTGCGTCGATCCAGCGGACGACGTAACCGAGGATGGACTGGCAGTTGTTGTCGAGCTCTTCCTTCTTCTCCGCGTCCGTCCAGTCTGTGCTGGGCGCGAGCGGGATGGTCAGGATGTCGTCGACGCTCGCGCGAGGCTTGCCCTTCAGACCATCCTGAACTGCGAACACGTCGACGCGATGGTAGTGCGTCGCGTGCAGCGTTGCGCCGGTCGGCGACGGAACCCACGCGGTGTTGGCGCCGGCCTTGGGGTGGCCGATCTTCTGCTCGAGCATGTCCGCCATCAGCTCGGTCATGGCCCACATGCCCTTGCCGATCTGCGCCTTGCCCTGCAGACCGCAGGCCAGTCCGGTGTCGACGTTCCAGTCTTCGTAGGCACCGATCCACTTCTGCTTCTTCATCTCGGCCTTGCGCACCATCGCGCCGGCCTCCATGGAGGTGTGGATTTCGTCGCCGGTGCGATCGAGGAAGCCGGTGTTGATGAACACGACGCGGTCGCTGGCTTCCTTGATGCACGCAGCGAGGTTGACCGTCGTACGACGCTCCTCGTCCATGATGCCGACCTTGAGCGTGTTCTCCGGAAGGCCGAGGACCTGCTCGACACGGCCGAACAGTTCGGTCGTGAAGGCAACTTCCTCAGGGCCGTGCTGCTTGGGCTTGACGATGTAGATCGAGCCGGTGCGGCTGTTGTCGAGCGGGCCGTTCGCGTCACTGATCGAGAGGCCGTGCACAGCGCAGGCGCTGGTGATCAAGGCGTCGAGGATGCCCTCGGGGACCTCGTTGCCGTCGGCGTCGAGGATCGCGGGGTTGGTCATGAGGTGACCGACGTTGCGGACGAACAGGAGCGAACGACCGTGCAGGCTGAGTTCGCTGCCGTCGACGGCGGTGTACTTACGGTCGCCGTTGAGCGTGCGGGTGAAGGACTTGGCGCCCTTCTTGATCTCCTCGGACAGATCACCGCGGTTGAGACCCAACCAGTTTCGGTAACCGACAACCTTGTCGTCGGCGTCGACTGCGGCGACCGAGTCCTCGAAGTCCATGATCGTGGTGACGGCGGATTCGAGAACGACGTCCTTGACGCCGGCGGCGTCGGTGCTCCCGATCGGGGACGAGGCGTCGATCTGGATCTCGGCATGCAGGCCGTTGTTGAGCAGCAGGATGCTCGTCGGTGCGTCCTTCTCACCGAGGTAGCCGACGAACTTCTCCGGCTGGGCGAGCGTGGTGACCGTACCGTCTGCCAACGTGATCTTCAGTTCACTGCCGTCGACAACGTACTTGGTTGAATCGGCATGCGATCCCGACGCGAGAGGTGCTGCCGCATCGAGGAATTCACGCGCCCAGGCGATGACCTTGTCGCCGCGGACCTTGTTGTAGCCGGAACCCTTCTCGGCCCCGTTCTCCTCCGAGATGGCGTTGGTGCCGTACAGCGCGTCGTACAACGAACCCCAACGGGCGTTGGACGCGTTGAGTGCGAAGCGCGCGTTGAGGATCGGCACGACCAACTGCGGGCCGGCCGTCGAGGTGATCTCCGTGTCGACGTTCGCGGTGGTGACCGAGAATTCGGCAGGCGTCGGCAGGAGGTAGCCGATTTCCTGCAGGAATGCCTTGTACGCAGCGGCGTCGATGGGAGCGCCGGCGTGATCGCGATGCCACTGATCGATCTGAGCCTGCAGATCGTCACGCTTGGCAAGCAAGTCGCGGTTCTTCGGTGCGAGCTCGGTGATGACCTTGTCGGCGCCGGCCCAGAACGTCTCGCCATCTACACCGGTGCCGGGAAGAGCCTCCTCGACCACGAAGTCGTAGAGAACCTTGGCAACCTGAAGACTGCCGACCTGAACGCGCTCAGTCATGAATAGCCTCACTTTTCCGAAAGCGGAGCACCACATATGGATGCCATGAACCAACACCAATGTTACCTGGGAGTATTCCCACCGCTGTCCGCGCCCTGAGCTGCGATAATCGGGCGCGAAGAGCTGAAACGATCAAGTGAAATTCGTTCTGTCTAGAGTTTTCGCGCGGAAATCTCGAAACCAGCCGCGCGTAGGCGCTCGACCAGGACGCCGCCGAGCGCTGTCGCCGGGGTCAAAACGCCGGTGGCCGGGGGGAGATCCTTGTGGTCCTTCGCCAACGACAACGCAGATTCGCCGAGCATTACCGCCGTTGCGCTGTATCCAGGGTCGCCCTTCGCCTTCACTCGTGATGTGTATCGAGCGCCGGTCGTGGTCGTGGTGAACACGTCGAGCGTGAAATGACCCTTCTTCTGGGTGCTCTCGCTCGGACCTTCGCCGGGAGCCGGCAATACCTTGTCGAGAAGAAAGCGCGTCGGGGGAAGGGCGAGTCCGGCGACCAGCGCACCGAGGCCGACCGCCACGCCGCCCGCGATGAGCGGTGACACCACCGAAGAACCGACACTCATCACCTCGCTGTACTTGAACTTCTTGCCGTACGCCCACTCTCGGAGCGCATTGCTGCGACGAACGACTCGTGTGTTGTACGACGCCATCACGAACGGTGCCTTCCACCCCTTCAACGAAGGATCGATCTTCTTGCCGTCGACCACGCTCACGTCGCTCTGACGTCCGAGGTCGGGCTCCCTGTCACGATCGGGGCTCAGCGAATACGGCGAGGCAGCGAGTTTCCGCAGGCGCACATCGTCTTTCGACACGTCGATCTGGTTGCGAAGCGAATCGATGGTGCCACCGCTCACGCCGCCGCGCAGCGCCGTGACCACCAGGGTTGTGTCGGTGAGCTCACCGGCGCCGTCGGCAGTGACCTTCTCGTGGAGGACGTGAACTCCGAGATCGGAAGGGATGGAATCGAATCCGCAGGAATGGACGATCTTTGCGCCGGTCGAGACCGCGAGCTCGTGATTGGCGTCGATGCTCTCGCGATGGAAGAGCACCTCACCGGTGAGGTCGACGTAATGAGTTCCCGCGGAAGCGCATTCGTGAACAAGGGTGTGGCCGTACTTGGCGTACGGGCCGACCGTGGTGGCGACGACCCGGGTTCGTTGCGCGAGCGCCTTCAACGCCGTGGCGTCGTCGGCGTCGGCGATGATCAGGGGGAGATCGGCGGCGGCGGTACCCAGATCGGCGCGAGTGGCTGCCAACTTCTCGAGGGAACGGCCACCGAGGCCGATCTTCGTACCTTCGGGAGCATGTTTGACGAGGTAGTCGGCGAGTAGCTTTCCGACGAAGCCGCTCGCTCCGTAGACGATGATGTCGAGTTCTCGGGCGGGCGAGGTTCCAGTCATGGAGCCAGCCTACAAACGAGTACCCGAAAGTGATGTGACCGAGGTCACTCGGCGGGGAGGGGCTCCTTGACGACGAGGATCGGAGCCTCCACTTCGAGCAGGAGACGCTGCAGCGGGCGTTCGAGGAGGAACTTGCCGATGGGGGACATCCGGCGTGTTCCGACGACCAGGAGATCGACACCCGCGCCGTGGACCAGGTTGACGAGCGCGGTCACCGGATCGCCGTCGTGCTCGGTGGTGCGCAGATCCCACTTCGTCTCCGAGAATCCGCCGGCATCGAGAGCTGACTGAATCTCACCGCGAAGAGCGGCCCGATCGTCCTCGGTGTCTCCGGTGTTGACCGTGTCCCCGATGTTGACGTCGTCCAGGACGTGCAGAACCAGCAGTTCCTCGCTTCGACCCACGGATTCCCGTGCGGCGGCCACGATTGCGGCGCGGCCTTCCGGGCTGTCCTTGTGTACGACGGCGATCGTCATGGTTCCTCCGAGTCGGTGAGCAGGTTCGCAGTCCATTATCGCCTGCAATGCTGTGCCCTACCTGAAATGAGCTACTCGACACGGGGGTTTGGCGGTGACGAGATCGCCACATTGGGGCGCCTAGGTGCTGCCTGTCACCACTGCGGGGTGCCGCCCATCACCACGGTGACGGTTTGTAGTCCTTGAGGAAGCAGCCGTGCAGGTCGACGCCCAGCTCGCCCTGAACGATGGGGTCGTAGACGCGGGCGGCGCCGTCGACGAGGTCGAGTGGTGCGTGGAAACCTTCGTCAGCCAGACGCATCTTCGTGAAGTGCGGGCGTTCGTCGGTGATCCAGCCGGTGTCGACGGCGGTCATGAGGATGCCGTCGTCGAGCATTTCCTTGGAGCTGGTGCGGGTCAGCATGTTCAGTGCTGCCTTGGCCATGTTCGTGTGCGGGTGGCCGGGGCCCTTGTACGCGCGGCTGAACTGACCTTCCATGGCCGAGACGTTCACGACGTACTTGCGTCGCGCAGCTGCTGCGGCCATGGACGGGCGCAAGCGCGAAACGAGGATGAAGGGCGCGACCGAGTTACAGAGCTGGACTTCGAGAAGCTCGATCGGATCGACCTCTTCGACGGTCTGGACCCAGCTGTTGGTGTGTGCGAGGTCGGGGAGCAGTCCGCCGGCGTCGATGGCGATGCCTTGCTCGATGCGATCGGGTGAAGCCGACTTGGCGACGAGTGCGAGTGAACTGACCGCGTCGGCGGAGAGATTTCCGGAGGTGATGCTAGCGACGTCCGACAGCGATCCGGCCAGAGCCGCGGGGTGAGCGTCACTCGTCTTGCCGAAGGTCAGCACATCGGGCAGCTCGCCGGCGGGCAGTGCTCCGGACTCGGCGTCCACCAGAGCGCCGTAGGCACCGGGGGAGCGTCGGACGGTCTGCGCGGCGTTGTTGATGAGGATGTCGAGTGGACCCTGTGCGGCAACGGAATCCGCGAGTGCAACAACCTGGGCGGGGTCGCGGAGGTCGATGCCGACGATGCGCAGACGGTGTATCCAGTCGTTGCTGTCTTCCATCGCCTTGAATCGGCGGATCGCGTCGTTGGGGAATCGTGTCGTGATGGTCAGGTGCGCGCCGTCACGCAGCAGGCGCAGCGCGATGTACATGCCGATCTTCGCGCGGCCGCCGGTCAGGAGTGCGCGTCGGCCGGTGAGATCGGTGCTCGCATCACGTTTGCTGCGGCTGGTGGCAGCGCAATCGGGGCACAGTTGGTGGTAGAAGGCGTCGACTGCGGTGTAGCGCTGCTTGCAGATGTAGCACGGCCGCGCCTTGATGAGTGTGCCGGCGGAGGCGCCGGCGGTGTTCGACTTGATCGGAATGCCTGCGGTCTCGTCGTCGATGCGATCGGGTGAACCGGTGGCAGTCGCGGCAACAACTTGGCGGTCGGCTTCGTTGACCGCTGCGCGCGAGGCGAGGCGACGCTTCTTTTTGAGCCGCTTGAACAGATGTCCGACAGCGCGCTGCATGGTGATCGAGTCAGGATGCTCGTCGTCGAGTTCAGCAGCTTCGGAAAGGACCTTCAGGCAGATTTCGAGTTCTGCGGGGTCGAGTCCGGTGAATTCGGCTCGAGCAGATTCTGAATCGGCTGTTTCCAGCGAATCTGCCTGCAGTGCATCCGACTTCTTGGTGTCTGTATCCACTTCGAACTTCTGTTCCATCTCGATCGCCGCTCGCGCGGACTGTTCCCTGGTGCGGGAACTTCGCCAATTACGAGAAAAGCTCCGGTTCGATGAACCGGAGCTTTTCCTGTCTGTCTCAACACAGAGTGTCCGAGGGGGGACTTGAACCCCCACGTCCGTTAATAGGACACTAGCACCTCAAGCTAGCGCGTCTGCCATTCCGCCACTCGGACTCGGCCCCGATTTCTCGGTGCTGGGAAAGAGTAT
>Ga0153932_1000080_pt1 | contig 60628 bp, 51 predicted proteins | sample TSNJ016MetaG_FD_102273 | JGI IMG/M metagenome (GOLD analysis project Ga0153932, IMG submission 102273) | Attine ant fungus gardens microbial communities from New Jersey, USA - TSNJ016 MetaG | ecosystem: Host-associated > Fungi > Mycelium > Unclassified | place: USA: New Jersey, Wharton State... | reverse complement strand
CCGGCACGCTCGTCGTGGGCGCGGGCGGCAGCCTGTCGCAGGCGGGGACGGTGAACGTGGGGGCGAACGCGGGACTCGATCTCTCGGCGGGCGGCGCGCAGAGCATCGGTTCGTTGCATGGCGACGCGGGCAGCACGATCACGCTCGGCGCGAACAACCTGACCCTGGGCGACGCCACCAACCAGACCTTCGATGGCGCCATCGGCGGAACGGGCGGCCTGATCAAGCAAGGGACGGGAACGCAGACACTGACGGGCGTGAATACCTACACCGGCGCGACGACGATCAACGCCGGAACGCTCGCGCTGAACGGCGGCGCAAGCCTCGCATCGACGGGCGCGGTGGATGTCGCGGCAGCGGGCGCGGCCTTCGATATCGCCGGCGCGAACGGCAACCGGACCATCGGTTCGCTGGCGGGCGTAACGGGCAGCACGGTCGCTCTGGGCGGCAATACGCTGACCTTCGGCAACGGTGCGAACCTGGCCTTCGGCGGGGTGATCGGCGGGACGGGCGGGATTGTGAAGGAAGGCGCGGGAACCGAGACGCTGACCGCCGCCCAGACCTTCACCGGCGGCACCACGGTCAACGCCGGAACGCTGGCCTTGGGCGCGGGGGGGGGTTTATCGGCGACGGGCGCGGTGAATACGGCCGCACTCGGCGCAGGTTTCGATATCTCCGGCGCGAGCGGCAACCAGACCATCGGATCACTGGCGGGAGCGTCGGGGAGTACCGTTGCGTTGGGCGGCAATTCGCTGACTCTTGGAGACACCACCAACCAGACGTTCGGCGGCGCGATCAACGGGACGGGCGGAATCGTCAAACAAGGTTCGGGTACCGAAACGTTGACTGGGGCGAACATTTTCAGCGGCGGCACGACGATCAATGCAGGGACACTGGCGTTGGGCGCGGGCGGCAGTCTTTCGGCGACGGGCGCGGTGAACACCGCGGCTTCTGGCGCGGGCTTCGACATTGCGGCGGCCGGCAACCAGACCATCGGATCGCTGGCGGGCGCAACGGGAAGCGCGGTCACATTGGGCGCCAATACGCTCACTTTCGGCGATGCCGCCAGTCAGACCTACGGCGGCGTGATCGGCGGAACGGGCGGCATCGTGAAGCAAGGATCGGGCACTGAAACGCTGACGGCCTCGAATACCTTCACCGGCGATACCACCATCAACGCGGGCACGCTCGCGCTCGGCGCGGGCGGCAGCATTGCGTCCAGCGGCACGGTGAGCGTTGCAGGCACCGGCGCAGGTCTCGACATCTCGGCCGGCGGCAACCAGTCGATAGGCTCACTCGCCGGCGTCACCGGCAGCACGGTAACGCTCGGCGGCAACACGCTCACGCTTGGCGCCGCGAGCGACCAGACCTTCGGCGGGGTGATCGGCGGCACAGGCGGTATCGTGAAGCAGGGGAGCGGAACCGAAATTCTCACGGGCACGAACACCTACACTGGCGGTACCACAATCAGCGCCGGGACCTTGCAGCTCGGCAACGGCGGCACGGGCGGCAGCGTGATCGGCAACATCACGAACAACGGGACGCTTGGCATCGATTATTCGAACGACCTGAGCACGGGGATCATCGTGAGCGGGACGGGCGGCCTGGCGAAGGACGGTGCGGGCACGTTGACGCTGACAGGCACGAATACATTTACCGGCGGCACGACGATCAAGGACGGCACGCTGAGCTTGGGCGCGGGCGGCAGTTTGTCATCGACGGGGACGGTGAACACAGCAGCTTCCGGCGCCGGTTTCGATATCTCCGCTGCGGGCAATCAGGTCATCGGATCGCTTTCCGGCGCGGCGGGAAGCACGGTTACGTTGGGCGGCAATTCGCTGACGCTCGGAGACGCCACCAACCAGACCTTCGGCGGCGCGATCAATGGAACGGGTGGCATCGTCAAGCAAGGCACGGGCACCGAGACGCTGACGGGCGCGAACACCTTCACCGGCGGCACGACGATCAATGCAGGGACACTGGCGCTGGGCGCGGGCGGCAGCCTGTCGGCGACGGGCGCGGTGAACACGGCGGCCGTGGGTGCAGGATTCGATATCTCGAGTGCGACCGGCAATCAGACCATCGGTTCACTGGCAGGGTTGACGGGCAGCACGGTCACACTGGGCGGCAACACGCTCACTTTCGGCGATGCAACCAGTCAGACCTACGGCGGCGTGATCGGCGGAGCGGGTGGCATCGTGAAGCAAGGGACGGGCACCGAAACGCTGACCGCAGCCAACACCTTCACCGGCGGCACCACGATCAACGCTGGAACACTGGCGTTGCGCGCGGGGGGTAGCCTGTCATCGACGGGCGTGGTGAACACGGCAGCTTCCGGTTCGGCCTTCGACATTGCTGCGGCTGGCAATCAGACCATTGGATCGCTTGCGGGCGCGGCGGGCAGTACCGTTACATTGGGCGGCAATACGCTCACCCTTGGAGACGCCACCAACCAGACCTTCGGCGGCACGATCGGCGGAAGTGGCGGGATCGTGAAACAAGGCAGCGGCAACGAAACGCTCGCCGGCGCGAACACGTTTGCCGGCGGCGCCGTTCTCAATGCGGGCACGCTGACGCTTGGCAACGGCGCAGCGCTGGGAACGGGTGCATTGACCGTCACCGGCCCCGCCTCGCTCGATAGCACGACGGCCATCACCGTTGCCAACGCGGTCAACCTTGGTACGGGCCTGACCGTCGGCGGGACGGCGGATCTGACCTTGAGCGGCGCGGTATCGGGCGCGGGAGGCTTGACGAAAGACGGCGCGGCCAACCTGACGCTGAGCGGATCGAATACCTACAGCGGCGGCACGACCCTCAACAACGGCACCGTCACGCTCGGCAGCAGCACGGCGCTCGGTACGGGACCGCTCACGTTGAACAGCGGCACGCTGAACGCGAACGGTAATGACCTGACGCTGGGCTCGCTCAACGGCAACAGCAGCGGCGGGTCGCTCCAACTCGGCTCGGGCGCGCTGACGGTCAACGGCGGCGGCATCTACGCCGGCACGATCACCGGCGCCGGGTCGCTCATGAAGGGTGGCGCAGATACGCTGACACTGACCGGCGACAACACCTACTCGGGCGGCACGACGATCAACGCCGGCACCTTGCAGCTCGGTAATGGCGGCACGACGGGCAGCGTGAGCGGCAATATCGTCGATAACGGCACGGTTGCGTTCAACCATTCCGGCACCATCACCTATGGCGGCGTGATCAGCGGCACGGGCGGCGTGGTCAAGGACGGATCGGGGCAACTCAACCTCAACGGGACAAGCACGTATTCGGGGCCGACCCTGGTGAACGCGGGCACGTTGGCGGTGAATGGTTCCATCGGCAATTCGACGGTCACCGTGAACAGCGGCGGCACGCTCGGCGGGACCGGCAAGGTCGGCGGCCTGATCGTGAACACAGGCGGCACCGCGGCGCCCGGTGCCGCGAATACGACGCTCAACGTGGGCGGCAACGTCAGCTTCGCGCCGGGTTCCACGTACCAGGTGCAGGTCACGCCGCAGCAAGGCAATTCCATCGATGCAAGCGGCACCGCGGCGCTTGGCGGGGGCACGGTGCAGGTCAGGCCATCGACGGGAACCTATGCGCCGAATACGACCTACACCATCCTTACGGCGGGCGGCGGCGTCACCGGCACGTTCGCCAATACGGTCTCGAGCCTCGCGTTCCTTACGCCGACACTCGGCTATGGTCCGAACAGCGTCTTCCTGACACTCAAGCCGAACGGCAATTCGTTTGCCGATGTCGGCACCACGCAGAACCAGCGTGCGGTTGGCACCGCGCTCACCGCGATGGGGCCGGGCACGCCGATCTACGACGCGCTCATCACGCAGGACAAACCCACGGCGCGCATCGCGCTGAACAACATGTCGGGCGAGATTCACGCGAGCGCGAAAAGCGTGCTGCTCGACGACAGCCATTACATTCGCGATGCCGTGTCCGACCGCATGCGCCAGGCGCTGGCGCCATCGACGGGGCCGCTGGCAACGCTCGCATCCGGGCCGGCTTCGTGTCTCGATGATGCCGGCGATCGCATCGATGGCAACGACAAGGCCGCCGACATCACGTCGCGAGGCGCATGCAACCTCAAGCCGCGTCTGTCACCGGCGGCCTGGGGCCAGGCATTCGGTTCGCAAGGCCGGCTTGGCAGCGATGGCAACGCGGCAAGCGTCGATCGCAGCAGCACGGGTTTCGTGATTGGCGCCGATACCGCCATCAACGACACCTGGCGCGTCGGCGCGGCCGGCGGCGTTGGCCATACGTCGTTCGATACCAGCGCGCAGGACGCATCGAGTTCGATCGACAGCTATCACCTCGCGCTGTATGGCGGCGCCCAGTTCGGCGCGCTCGCGGTGCGTGTCGGTTCGGCGTACACGTGGAATCACGTGCGCGTGGACCGCAGCGCGAGCTTCGCGGGCTTCTCCGATAACCCCTCGTCGAGCTACAACGCCGGGACCGCGCAGGTCTTCGGCGAAACCGGTTACGCGATACCCGTTGGCAACGTCGCGCTGGAACCGTTCGCGGGGCTGGCGTACGTGAACCTGCACACCGATGGCTTTGCCGAAAGCGGCGGAGCGGCGGCATTGCAAAGCGGGAACGATACGCAGAACCTCGTGTATTCGACCTTGGGTGTTCGTGCGGCTACACGTCTGGAACTGAGCAGCTCGACGGCTATCACGCCGCGTGCGATGGTCGGCTGGCGTCACGCATTCGGCGATGTCACGCCGACGTCGCGGCTTGCTTTCGGCGCAAGTGCAACGACGTTCTCGGTGGCGGGCGTGCCGATCGCGCATGACACGGCGGTGGTCGAGGTCGGGCTCGACGTGAGTGTTGGCAAGAGTGCCACGGTGGGAATTTCGTATTCCGGCCAGTACGGCGGGGGGTATCGCGATAATGCGATTCAGGGAAATGTGATGTGGCGGTTTTGAGGGGTTGAGTGCGGCGGTCGTGGGGTTGATCGCAGCGGCTGCGATCAACCCCACGCTTACTGCCAAAAATCAGCACGAACGAAACCGGTGGCCCAAGCGCGCAACCAAACCTCCTGTACGATTGACGCCTTAATCCAGAGGCGGAGCGCCCAAGGCTCATGAACCTGCAACGATCCCGCGCACGCAATGCCCTTGCGCTGCTCGCCGCATTCCTGATGTGCATGCTCCGCCCCGCGTTCGCGGCCGACACCATGGAGACCGAACAACCATCCACCACGATCAGCGACGTCCACGTCTTTACCATCGCTGACGATGGTTCCCTCACCGAAGACGATGAAATCACGCTGAAAGCCAACACATCCGCAGGTATTGGCGATGTCGCGCAGCGGTATGTCTGGTTCGACAAATCCACATCGACGGTCCAGGTCAGCGACGCCTATTCCGTCAGCGCCGATGGCACCCGCCACGACGTTGCCCCCGACCAGATCCGCGAGATCCAGGAACCGCGCTCCGCCGGCGCCCCGACCTTCGCCGACGGCCGCCTCAAGGCGGTGATCTTTCCTGCCGTCGATGCCGGGTCGACCGTGCATCTGCGTTTTCACAAGACGGTGTCGAAGTCGGTCATCCCCGGACAGTTCGATTATTTCGTGGAGCCCGCCCGCGGTCCCGTTCAAAGCCAGACGCTCGTCTTCGACCTGCCCGAAGACAAGCCGCTTTACGCCGATGCACGCGGCTACAAAGCCCTGCCGCCTGTCACGCACAACGGCCGCACGCGCTACGAATTCGCATACAGCACGCTGCACTACGACCGCGTTGAAGCGGGTGCGGTCGGCTACGTGCAATTCGGCGATCGACTGATGGTATCGACGTTTCCCAATTACAAAAGCTTCGCGGCGAGTTATCGCGATGGCGCCATCGATCCAACCGCAAACGATCCCGCCATTCGCAATCTGGCTGAATCGCTGACGCGTAACAACGCCACCTCCCGCGAAAAAGCCGCGACGCTCTACGACTGGGTTCGTCACAATATTCGCTACGTATCGCTTTATCTGGGGCAAAGCCCCGCCGTCCCGCACAAGGCGTCGCAGATCCTCGCGAACCGCTATGGCGACTGCAAGGACTACGTGGCGCTGTATGGGGCGTTGTTATTGGCGGCCGGAATCGAGAACGAGCCGGCGCTGGTCGCGCTCGGATCGGTGTACACATTACCGTCGGTGCCGGGCTACGGCGCGAGCGCGATCAATCACATCATCACGTGGCTGCCGGGCTTGAATATGTACGCCGATGCCACCGCTTCCGCCGTCGAGTTCGGATATCTGCCGCTTGCCGAGATGGATCGGCCGGCATTGCTCGTTGGCGATGGCACGCTCACACGGACACCGCCAACGCAGCCGCTATCACGCGATGTGCGTTTGCAAATCGCGGTAGCGCCGGATGGATCAGCGGCGTTTTCGTCGCAAGTTGAAGATGGGGGGTGGAGCGCGGGACCCGAGCGCGCGATCCTGCGGCACGCGGCGCCCCAGCGCCGTCAACAAATCGCCGATGCCCGTCTGCATGCGACCGGGCTGCGCGGCGCTGCGAGCCTGACGGCAAGCGACCTGGATGCCACCGGCACGCCTGTCACCACGACAATACGCGGCACGCTCGATGACGTCGTATGGTCAACCGGAACCACGGCATTGCCGGCGCTCACGAGTTTGTCGGGCGGCATCGCATCGCAAGTAGAGAACCTGCTTGCCGAACGCGTTCGCACGCAACCGTTCGTGTGCATTGGCGGCAACTTCAACGAAGTCGCGCAACTCAGCTTGCCGAAGACCGTGCGCGTGAGTGACGTTCCTGCGGACACCAATATCAGCGATACGTTCTTCACGTATTCATCTCGCTATGTATTCGATCCTGCGACCAACCTGCTCCAGACCGAGCGTCATCTGCAGGCGAACTTCGGCAAGCAGGTGTGCTCGCCCGCCGAGTTCGCCGCCATGCAGCCGGCGTTGAAACGCATTGAACGGGATACGAAGTCGCAGGTCGTCGTCAAGTCGACGACGAATTGAACGACATCAGGCGGCAGCCTTGGAAAAGTCCTGCTCGCCGCCAAGCGTATCGACGATATCCGCCAGCATCTTTGCGAGTTCGCCCGTCATCAGCGTGAAGTCGGAATCGAAGACTTCGTCGTCACCGTGCGCGGTGGGATCGGTCGCTTCCTTGATGACATCGAGCGGCGTGATGCGCTTGATGGTCAGTGACGGCGTCAGCACGAAAGAGATCCGGTCCTGCCACGTCATCGCAAGACGCATGCATTGCTTGCCCGCTTCGATATGACGGCGCATGTCGTCGATCTCGAGCGCATGGCCGACATAACGCACGGTCGCGTTGCCTTCGCCGCTCGAACGCAGCTCCGTGTCCTGATCGAGTGAAAAGCCACCGGGACCTTCGCCCGACAGCAGCCAGTCCGTCATTGCCGCGACCGGCGCCATTGCGACACGCACGCTTGCAAGCGGCAACTGATCGATCGATTTCACGAGCAGACCGAGGACGTCGTCAGCGAGCGTGGGCGATGCTGCATCGATCACGAGCCAGCCGTTGACGGTATCGATCCACACGCGCGTATCGCGGCGAATGCTGAAGGCGCGCGGCAGGAGTTCGTCGGTGACTTGTTCCTTGAGTTCGCGCATTTGCTTGCGGCCAGGCTTGAATCCCTGCTGCTCTTCCAGCTCAGCGGCGCGTTCCTTGACGAACTGCGTCACCACCGAGGCCGGCAGCAACTTCTTTTCCGCGCGCGCGACGAGCAGCATCTGGCGATTCTTGGCATAGACGAGTGATCCGTCATCGCGCGGCGCTGCCCAGCCGTGGCTCTGCATTTCCACGCCGCCACCCGGCACGAACGCGTGCGGAGCAAGCCATTTTTCGATCTGTTCAGGAGTGACGGCCCAAGGGGCCGGGAGACGATGAAGCTGAAGGTTCTTGAACCACATAGGCATCCGGGCAAAACGCACTATTCTATAGGACAGTGAACAGGCGTTTGCACAAATGAACCTCGACATGCGGCAAGCTGTATCGGCAGACTCTGAATGGTTGTACGAGACCTACAAAGAAACGATGGTCGGCTTCGTCACCCGAGCGACCGGCTGGGACGAACACGCTCAACGAACGGGATTCGCGAAAGGCCTTCGCCAGGGTTCGTGCAGGATCGTGATGCAAGGCGACGAGCGTTGCGGGTTCGTGCACTGGGAGGTCGAACCTGATCTGGTCTGGCTGCGGATGTTGTGCGTCGTTCCATCGGTGCAGCGGCAAGGCATCGGACGCGAGATGCTAAACGACATGGCGTCGTTGGCGTACAGCTTGAACAAGCCGCTTTACCTGCATGTCTTCCGAAGCAACAGGATCGCGTATGCATGGTACGGCCGGGAGGGTTTTGTCGAGACAGACGATGACGCAACAGTCGCTACATTGATGCTGGGCGGCGGGTAGAACCGGAACCGCCCAACCGAAGCACAGGTTCTAGAGTTCGGCAATCTGCGTGGTCAGTTCCCTGATCATCCCGCCCAGATACATGGCCGTTTCTTTTCCCGATTTCTCCGGGTTGTTGAAGCTGCATGCCACGATTTCCTTCAGCAACCCCGCTTCGAGCGCTGCCTGCACCATTTCGACTGCTTTCCTTGCTGCCTCGTCCCTGGCGTACACGGTCATGGTCGTCCCCTCGAGTGGCCGATATCGGCTGGTTCGATTCTACGCGCGTGCTGACACCGTGCCGCTTGACGACGACACGTTTTAAATGGTGCAACGCAGGGACCATGCGATGAACGGATGATGGCGCGAAATGCGCGCCATCATCCGAGGTGTTTGAAGCGGGGCTGCAAGCTCACTCGCCGCCCCTGGCTCGCTGAAAATGTTTGGCAACAACTTTCGAGGAGAACGCGAGTTGTTTTTAATTTATCCGAAAAACGCGAGTTGCTCAACGGCAATCGCGTTTGTCCGAGGGACATACTTCGCCCAATACCATGTAGCGCCGGCAATTCGCCGGAAACGGCAATTCAGTTTTGCAGTTCTCTGGCAAATAATCGGAATGCAAAGGCACGCAATGCAACTTCAGCGCCGTTGCGTTGTGTGCCGTTTGTCAAAACTATCAGCTTTGATCTTGCGCGTGTTGCGCAGCTTGTTCGATTAACGCGGCGACTTCCTTCGGATGCGACTCATAAACGGAATGGCTGGCGCCCGGGATCTCGACAGTGTGACTGTGCGCACGCGCGGCGTACATGCGCTCCAGATCCGGGTTGATGATCTTGTCCGACTTGGCAACCATGTACCAGCTCGGCTTGGTCTTCCACGCCGGGTCGGGGATCTCGCCGGAGAAGACCGATGCTGCCGTCGGCATCTGCGCATTCGCTTCGAATTGAGCTTGCTTCAGCGGCAAGTCGGCCGCGAAGTCGGCCGGGTAATCGGCCGGATTCAAGAACAGGAAACCGTCCGGCGTCTTCACGACGGCCTTCGTCGAGTTCGGATACTTCTTGCCGTTGCTGACTTCGGTTTCACCCACATCGAGCGCATGTGCTGCGATATAGACCAGCGCCTTCACATGAGGATCGTTGCCGGCTTCCGTGATGATCGCGCCGCCATAGCTGTGACCCACGAGCACGACCGGGCCGTCTTCACGATCCAGAACGCGCTTGGTTGCGCTCACGTCTTCGCCAAACGATGTCAACGGCTCCTGCACGAGCTTCACGTTGTATCCGTCTTTCGTCAGGATGTCATAGACAGGCCGCCATCCGGCTCCGCCAACAAACGCGCCATGAACCAGAACGATGTTCTTGATCGGTCCGTGAGCCGGGGGCGCCGCCATCATGGCAGCGGGTGAAGCCTGCTGATCCTGCACGGGTTGCATCTTCATTTGCATTTGCTGAGCGAATGCGCCGGTTGAAACCAATGCGCTTGCGATGAGCGAGAGGACCAGTTTGGCATGGATCTTCATTTTCAAAACTCCAGGATATAAGCGGTGTGTGTAGGGGCGAACACCGTCATGTCCCACCTATTCCATTTGATCTGAAAAATTTTTAATCTGGCGCAGCGTTAAAGAATGGCGCTCGTTTGCCGTTAATCAGCCTTGGAGTTTCGAAGCGACGCTTGCTTCGAGCCCGGGCTAGACCGAAATTTTCTCCCGCACGGTCTGGCCATCAAATAGAGGGATGCGCGCGCGTTTTCCAAGATGCGAGCCGATTTCCCCTTGTGTCCTGTGGCGCCGAAACCGGAGTCATGACAGAGAGACGACACGCCCAGTTGTCATCGCGATGGCTTACAGCATCGAAAGCTAAGGCATCGTCATTTCGGAAGCCTTGCAAATGATTCGCTTTGGCTTCGCCATGCGCATTGGTATTGCCCGCCTTTCAAACTCAAATAACAAGGTCATGTTGATGAATCAGTTCAAAGTTGTGACGCGCCTCTCGGCGGCTTTTGGTGCATTGCTGGTGCTTCTCGGCGTGGTGGCTTTCGTCGGGCTGTTTGGAATGTCGAGAATCAACGACACGCTGACGAACATCGTGGATCGCAGCACTCAGGAAATGACGCTTGCGCAGACCATGCGTTCTTCGCTGGACCAGCGTTCCATTGCGATCCGCGACATGCTGCTGTTCGAGGACGAGAAAGAGGTCAAGGCCAACGTCGACAAGATCAGGCATGAAGAAGGCATCTATGACGACGCAGCGCGTGCGCTCGCCGCGACGTTTGCATCCAGCGGACATGTCAGCGACACCGAGCAGACGCTCCTGACCAAGCTCAAGTCCGACGAAGCCACCACCATGCCGCTGATGGCGCGCACGGCGCAGCAGATCTTGTCGAACGACAAGGCGTCGGCAAACCTGTCGCTGATCCAGGAAGTGCGTCCCAGGCAGATCGAGTGGCGCGGGACGTTGCGCTCGCTGATCGAGCTGGAAAAGAAAACCATGTTCGACGACGCAAGCCGTGCGCAAGCCGGTTACGCGCGCCTTCGTGTGGTGACGCTCGGGGCGGCGCTGGCTGCGTTGATCATCGGCGTGGTGGCCGCGATGGTCATCACGCGAAGCATCCTGAAGCAACTTGGCGCGGAACCCGGTGAAGCGCAGCGCGTGGCAAGCGAGATCGCGGGCGGAAACCTGAGCGTGCCGGTCGTTCTCGGTCGTGACGATGACCGCAGCCTGATGGCATCGCTCGAAGCCATGCGCGCGCAGTTGAGCGCCATTGTCAGCGGCATCAAGACATCGGCGGATTCGATCGCGGTTGCCGCGAACGAGATGGCGCAGGGCAACCTGGACTTGTCGCAGCGCACTGAAGAGCAGGCGGCGTCGTTGCAGGAGACGGCGTCGAGCATGGAAGAGCTGACATCCACGGTCAAGCAGAATACCGATAACGCCAAACAAGCCAACCTGCTTGCCAAGAGTGCGTCGGATGCAGCGGCTGCCGGCGGTCATGTGGTCGAGAGCGTGGTCAGCAAGATGCAGGAGATCTCCGCGAGTTCATCGAAGGTGGGCGAGATCATTACGCTGATCGAAGGCATCGCGTTCCAGACCAATATCCTCGCGCTGAACGCTGCGGTGGAAGCGGCGCGTGCAGGTGAACAAGGCCGCGGTTTTGCGGTGGTCGCAGGTGAGGTGCGCACACTCGCACAACGGTGCGCAAGCGCTGCGAAGCAAGTGAAGGATCAGATCGGCGAATCGCTCGGTCACGTGGATACAGGATCGAGTCTCGCCGCCGATGCAGGCCGCAGCATGAACGATTTGCTGACGTCGGTGAGACACGTGACGGACATCATGGCCGAGATATTGGCGGCTTCGTCGGAGCAGAGCACCGGGATAGAACAAGTCAACGTTGCTGTCAGCCAGATGGATGAGGTCACGCAGCAGAATGCGGCACTCGTCGAACAGGCCACCGCCGCGGCGCAAGCGATGGCCGATCAGGCCAACAGTCTGCGTGAAGCGGTCGGGGTGTTCAGGGTGGCAAGCCTGGGTGAGCGCGGGACCCGAATGCTTGCGGCGTGATTTTTTTAAACGCCGCCTGATGCTTGCACCGCCCATGAGGCGAACATGACGCGCTTGTAATCCTGGCGTCAGCCTGGAGCCACGGTTGGGTGCGCAGAATGACAGTCAGGCATCGCTCATAGAAAGCAGTGCCGCACTGACGTTCCACCACTCAAGAGGCAACCATCATGAAAGCATCGATATGCGCAACCATCGCCGCCGCTGTCATCGCGATTCCTTCCTTCGCTTTTGCTCAGGCCGATACCTCGGGCAACGCCCCTATCACGCGGGCACAGGTCAGGGCCGATCTGGTTCGGGTCGAACAGGCGGGGTATAACCCGGCAAGCAGCGACATAAATTACCCGGCGGATATCCAGGCCGCCGAGGCAAAACTCAACGCCGATCACGCTTATGGCGGCGTATCGAACGGTTCGGCGAACGGGGCTGCGGTTCAGAATTAGGGTCAGCGACGCGCCGACTGAGTTGCGCGGGGTGCGGACAAGCACCTCGCGCTCAATACTCGCTCGTTAGGCACCCGTCCTCGCGGCGCCAGGCGATCAGGGTAATTGCCAGTATCTTAAATTTGTTGGAAATTTGTATGATGACCACATCACCCAACAAATTGACGATGCTGCATACATGTTCGAAAAGATTCCCGCGCGGGCGCTGAGCGACTCCGTCGCGCAACAACTCCTTCTGCAAATCGAAAAGGGCGGCTTCACAAGCACCGGCAAATTGCCGACGGAAGCCGTACTGGCGCAGGAGTTCGGCGTCAGCCGGACCGTCGTGCGGGAAGCGATTTCCCGCCTCAAAAACGAGGGCATGGTCGAACCGCGGCAGGGTAGCGGCGTGTTTATCGTCGAGCGGGCGGGGATCCGGCCGCTGCGCATCGACTACGCGCAGGCCGTGGAGCCGGGAGCGGTGGTGCAGATACTGGCATTGCGCCGGGCTATCGAAGCCGAAGTCGCGGCGGAAGCGGCCATGCGCCGGACCGATGAACAAATGGACGTCATTGAAGCGAAGCTGGCGCAAATCGATGTCGCCGTTGAGCAAGGCGACGACGGCGTCACTGAGGATGTTGAGTTCCATCGCGCCATTGCGAGCGCCACGGGCAATCCGTACTTCCTCACCACGCTCGCTTTCCTCAATCAATATCTTGAAGCGGGCACGCTGGTGACGCGCCGCAATGAAGCGTTGCGTGAAGATTTTTCTCGGCAAGTGCGCGAGGAACACGCGCGCATTGCAGCCGCCATTCGCGCACGCGATCCGCTGGCCGCGCGCAATGCCGCTCAGACTCATCTATATAACGCCGCTCGGCGCCTGGCGGAAGCCGGGATCTGCTGACGTATCAATCGAAAGGATAACGAAATGTCCAGAAACGTAGGCGTGATCGGTTTGGGTGCAATGGGTCTGGGCGTGGCGCGCTCGCTGCTGCGCGCAGGCTTCAAGGTGCATGCATGCGATGTCCGCGCTCAAGTGCTCGAAGCCTTTGCAAGCGAAGGCGGCATTGCCTGCGCCACGCCTGCTGAGTTGGGCAGCCAGTGCGAAGTCGTGGTCACCGTTGTAGTCAACGCAGCGCAGACCGAGACCGTGTTGTTCGGCACAGACGCGCAACCGGGCGCGGTTGTATCGATGAAACCCGGCGGCGTGGTGCTCGCATGTGCAACGGTGTCGCCCGCGTTTGCAATCGAGCTTGGAAAACGCGTGGAAGCGGCCGGTCTGCAGATGCTGGATGCGCCCCTGTCGGGCGGCGCAGCACGCGCCGCCTCAGGCGAGATGACGATGATGACCTCCGGTCCCGCCGCCGCGTACGCTGCCTGCGAAGACGTGCTCGCGGCAATTGCGGGCAAGGTGTACAGGCTGGGTGACACCCACGGCAAAGGATCGAAGGTCAAGATCATCAACCAGTTGCTTGCCGGCGTGCATATTGCCGCGGCCGCCGAAGCCATGGCGCTTGGCCTGCGCGAAGGCGTGGACCCTGACGCGCTCTACGACGTCATCACGCATAGCGCCGGCAACTCGTGGATGTTCGAGAACCGCGTGCCGCATATTCTCGCCGGCGATTACACGCCGCTGTCCGCCGTGGATATCTTCGTGAAGGATCTCGGCCTCGTACTCGATACCGCGCGTGCGTCCAAATTCCCGCTGCCGCTGTCCGCTGCAGCGCATCAGATGTTCATGATGGCTTCCACAGCCGGTCATGGCGGCGAGGACGACTCGGCGGTCATCAGGATTTTTCCGGGCATCGACCTTCCGAAAGGAGAGAAGTAATGACGAAAGCCCTGCTTGGCTGCATTGCCGACGACTTCACCGGCGCAACCGATCTCGCCAATATGCTCGTGCGCAGCGGCATGCGCGCGGTTCAGACCATTGGCATCCCTGCATCGAATACGGAGATCGAAGCCGACGCGCTGATCGTCGCGCTGAAGTCGCGCACGATTCCCGCAGCGAATGCAGTTACGCAGTCGCTGGCCGCGCTCGAATGGCTTCGCGCCCAGGGTTGCCAGCAGTTCTTGTTCAAGTACTGCTCGACTTTCGATTCCACCGATGAAGGCAACATTGGCCCCGTTGCGGACGCATTGCTCGACGCACTCGGCGACGACTTCACCATTGCATGTCCCGCGTTTCCCGAGAACGGCCGCACGATCTATCGCGGGAATTTGTTTGTCGGCGATGTGCTGTTGAACGAGTCGGGCATGCAGAATCATCCGCTTACGCCCATGTCGGACCCGAACCTCGTGCGTGTGTTGCAGCGCCAGACAAAGTCGAAGGTCGGGTTGATCGCGTATGACGTGATCGCAAAAGGCGCGCAGGCGGTGCGCGAGAAGATCACCGCGCTGAAAAGCGAGGGCGTGCGTCTTGCCATCGCCGATGCTATTTCCGACGCCGATCTCTACGTACTCGGCGAAGCATGTGCGCAGCTGAAATTGATCACGGGCGGGTCGGGCATCGCGCTCGGTTTGCCGCACAACTTCCATGCAGCAAATCCGCTGGCTGAGGCCACGCATGCATCCGAGTTACCGTCGATCGAAGGAAGATCGGTCGTACTGGCGGGGAGTGCATCGAAGGCGACCAATGAACAAGTTGCGTATTGGCGCGAGAACAAACCGGGCTTTCGCATCGATCCACTTGCATTATCGCGTGGAGAGTCCGTCGTCGAACAAGCGCTCGCATTCGCCGCGGAGCGTTCGGACGAACCCGTGCTGATCTACGCCACCTCCACGCCCGATGAAGTGAAGGCCGTGCAGAAGGAACTCGGCGTGGACAAAGCGGGCCATCTGGTCGAGCAGGCGCTGGCGTCGATTGCAGCAAAGCTACGCGATGCCGGCGTGCGCAAGTTCGTGGTCGCCGGTGGAGAAACATCGGGCGCCGTGGTCCAGGCGCTGGGTGTGAAGTCATTGCGCATTGGCGCGCAGATCGATCCTGGCGTGCCGGCGACACAATCCATCGGCGATGAACCCATCGGCCTCGCACTGAAATCCGGCAACTTCGGCACGAAGGATTTCTTCGTGAAGGCGCTGAAGGCTTTGGACGGAGCAGCTTGATGGCGACCGGTGAAACCCGCATTCGCGAAGAGATCTGCGAGACCGGCGCAAGTCTGTATGAGCGTCGATACACCGTCGGCAGCGCCGGCAACATCAGCGCACGTCTCGACGACGGCTGGCTCATCACCCCGACCGACGCCTGCCTCGGCCGGCTCGACCCCGCGGATATCGCCAAGGTCGATAATGCCGGCAATCACGTGTCGGGCGGCAAGCCCTCCAAGACGCTCGCCTTGCACAGAAAGATCTACGAGAACAATAGCGACGCACACGGCGTGGTCCATACCCATTCAACGCATCTCGTTGCATTGACGCTCGCCGGTGTCTGGCGCAACGACGACGTGCTGCCGCCCCTCACGCCTTACTACGTGATGAAAGTTGGACACGTGCCGCTGATTGCTTACCGGCGCCCGGGCGATCCGGCTGTAGCGGAAGAAGTCGCGGCGCTCGCATCGAAGGTGCGTGCCGTGCTGCTGGAACGGCTCGGCCCTGTCGTGTGGGAAAAATCCGTCAGCCACGCGTCTTATGCGCTGGAAGAACTCGAGGAAACCGCGCGGCTCTGGATGCTGGCGCTGTCGACCAATGCACCTCTTCCTGAGCCGCTCGAAGAAGCGGCCATCGATGACTTACGCAAGACCTTCAACGCGCGATGGTAGCGAAGCGGGTCTGATCACCCAACTTGATTCCTGGAGACAAGCATGACCCCTGAACAAGCCGTGCCGCCGGGCGGTACACGCGCGCCCGCAGCAGCCCGTTACGACGACAAAGAACTTGCGAGCACTTACAAGAAAGTCTTCTGGCGCATCGTGCCGTTTCTGATGTTGTGTTATGTGGTCGCTTATCTGGATCGCGTGAACGTGGGCTTCGCCAAGCTGCAGATGTCCCAGGATCTCGGTTTTAGCGAGACGGTATTTGGACTGGGTGCGGGTGTGTTTTTTCTTGGCTATTTTCTGTTCGAACTGCCAAGTAATATATTGATGCACAAGATCGGCGCACGCATCTGGATTGCGCGGATCATGATTACGTGGGGCATCCTCTCCGCGCTTTTCGTGTTCGTCAAGACGCCCACGCAGTTCTACATCTTGCGTTTTCTCCTGGGTCTCGCTGAAGCCGGTTTTTACCCGGGCGTGATCCTGTATCTGACGTACTGGTTTCCATCGCACCGGCGCGCGAAGATCATCGCGGTATTCATGTCGGCTATTCCGGTTGCGGGCATCTTCGGCAATCCGCTGTCCGGCTGGATCATGCAAACCTTCTCCGACAGCCGGCACTTCGAAGGCTGGCAATGGATGTTTCTCATTGAAGCGATCCCGGCGTTGCTGATCGGCATTGCGACCATTCTTTATCTCGACAACAACATCCGCAGCGCGAAGTGGCTGACAGAACCGGAAAAGCGCCTGCTGGAACACGAAATCAGCACGCAGCCGCAACACGCAAGCGATAGCACCAAACATTCGCTGCGCGCGCTTTTCGCCGATCGCCGCACCTGGTGGATGTCGCTGATCTACTTCGCATTCGTGACAGGGCAATACGGCCTCACGTTCTGGATGCCGACGTTCATCAAATCAACCGGTGTGACCGGGGCATTCAACATAGGCTTGTTGAGCGCGATCCCGTTCCTGGTTGCAATCGTCGTGATGAACATCCTGGGCCATAGCGCCGATAAACACCGGGAGCGCCGCTGGCATCTGATCGTGCCCGCGCTTGCAGCGGCGGTTGGCTTTTCGGTTGCGGCATCGTTTGCAGGCAATACAGCGATATCGATCATTGCGTTGTCTGTCGCCGCCGCCGGCGTATTGACCTGCGCGCCGCTGTTCTGGTCGTTGCCTACGGCGTTCATGTCAGGTGCGGCGGCAGCAGCCGGTATCGCGGTCATCAATTCGATCGGTAATCTCGCCGGTTTTGCAAGCCCGTACATGATCGGTTATCTCAAGGACCTCACGCACAGCACCGCGAGCGGCATGTATGTACTTGCGGCCATGCTGGTGATCGGCGCCATTGCCACATGGCTCGTGCCGGCCAAGCTCGTGAATCGCTGAACTGAAAAGGAGTTTATTGCCATGCCCCGTTTTGCCGCCAATCTCACGATGATGTACACCGAGCACGCCTTCCTCGATCGCTTCGCTGCCGCGGCGAAAGATGGCTTCAAGGCTGTGGAATTCCTGTTCCCGTATGACTTCCCGGCCGCCGATATCAAGGCGCGTCTCGACGAAAACGGCCTGAAACAAGCCTTGTTCAATGCGCCGCCCGGTGACTGGGCGGCAGGCGAGCGCGGGATTGCGTCGTTGCCTGGACGCGAAGAAGAGTTCGCGCGTTCGCTCGATAAAGCCCTGGAATACACCGCCGTGCTCGGCAACAAGACGCTGCACGTGATGGCCGGATTGATCACGCCGGAGCAGCCGCGCGAAGAACATCGTGCGGTCTATCTGAAAAACCTCGAACGTGCTGCAGGCGCGGCGCGTTCAGCGGGTATCAAGGTGGTCATCGAGCCGATCAATACACGCGACATCCCGGGATTTTTTCTCAACCGTCAAGACGATGCCCAGGCGATCTGCGCTGAAGTCGGTGCGCCTAACCTTCAGGTGCAGTTCGATTGCTATCACTGCCAGATTGTCGAAGGCGACCTTGCCGTGAAACTCAAGCGCGACATGAAACGTGCGAACGCGGGCATCGGGCATATTCAAATTGCGGGGGTGCCGGATCGCAATGAGCCGGACGTTGGCGAACTGAATTATCCGTATCTTTTCGATCTTATCGATTCGCTGGGCTATGACGGCTGGATCGGCTGCGAGTACCGGCCGAAAGCGGCTACGTCGGATGGCCTCGTCTGGATCAAACCCTATCTGCAACGTGCGTGAGTGAAGCCATGAACATTCTCATTACCGGCGGCGCCGGTTTTCTGGGCCAGCGGCTCGCACGCGGCCTCCTCGAACGCGGCACGCTGATGGGCAAGCCGATTGCCAGCCTCACGTTGCTCGACGTGGTACGCGCGCCCGATTTCGACGATAAGCGCATACGCGCCGAGACGGGCGATATCGCGGACAGAAGCGTGCTGGAACGCTGCATCACCACCGATACGCACGCGATCTTCCATCTTGCCGCGATTGTCAGCGGTCAAGCGGAAGCGGATTTTGAACTTGGCATGCGCATCAATCTGGATGCGTCGCGATTGCTGCTCGATGTATGCCGGACCCTCGGCCATGCGCCGCGCGTGTTGTTCACGAGCTCCGTGGCGGTATATGGCGGCGTGCTGCCTGATGTGGTTCGCGACGATACTGCGCTGAATCCGCAGTCATCGTATGGCACGCAGAAAGCGATCGCAGAATTGCTGCTGTGTGATTACTCGCGGCGGGGTTTTGTCGATGGGCGTGTGCTGCGCCTGCCTACCATCAGCGTGCGGCCAGGCAAGCCCAACGCCGCGGCTTCATCGTTTGCGAGCGGCATCATTCGCGAGCCGCTGAATGGCGAACGCGCGGTATGTCCGGTGGACGGCAATACCCGTTTGTGGCTCCTGTCGCCGCAACAGGCGATTGAATCGTTGATCGCAGGGTGCGAACTCGATCAGGCCGCGCTGGGTCTCTGGCCCGTGGTCAACCTGCCTGGTTTGTCGGTCAGCGTGACTGACATGGTCGATGCGCTGAAGGAAGTGGCAGGCGAAGAGGTGGCTTCGCTGATCGACTGGAAGCCAGATCCGAAGATTGAAAAGATCGTGGGAAGCTGGCCTGGCGCGTGGGACGTCTCACGCGGTGAGAAACTGGGCTTGAGCGCCGACAACAGTTTCGCCGATGTAATACGCGCATTCAGGAAAGGTTAGAAACGGTAATCCGGGGATCGCGCTTTGAGTGCGGATCCCCGGCCAACGCACTTAAAGCGCGACTTGCTCACGCCATTTGTATTGCTGCTGCCAGCCAAGCAGGCGCTTCAACTTGTCGTTGCTAAGCAGCGTCTCGAACTCTCCCATTTGCTTCTTCACCGGCACGCCCGGATAAAACTCCTTGAGCAAATCGGCGGTCGACCGGTCCGATGAAACGTCATCGGCCGCGACGTTCATCACTTCAAACCCGAGCCCGTCTTTTTCGATGCCAAGCCGGCACGCCGTCGCCAGATCGCGTCCATCGATATAACTCCATGCAATGCGTTTGCGCAGACCCGGGTCCTTGAGCCATGTCGGGAATTTCTGATAATCGACAGGGTCCAGTACATTGCCAATCCGGAAGCAGTAGATATCCGCGCCGGTGCGCGCATGGAAAGCCTTTGCTGTGACTTCGTTGATCACCTTTGACATGGCGTAGCTGTCCATGGGATCGACAGGATATTCCTCGTCCAGGGGGAAATACTCCGGATTGCGATGCCTGTGCGCGAACACTACGCCGTACGTGGTCTCGCTTGAAGCCACGATCACTTTCTTGATGCCGAGCTTCGACGCCGCATCGAGCACGTTGTAGGTCGCCATCACGTTGATGCGGAACACCTCGTTGTCGGGCACGATCAGGATCCGCGGGATCGCAGCGAAGTGGACGATTGCATCGATAGGCTTGGGCTCGATGTCGTCCTCGAATTCCTTGAGCACGGTCGTCGACGCCAGTGCGTTGAACACCTGGCCCGCATCGGTCAGGTCGGTGATCAGCGTTCGCGCAATAGGCTTTGCCATAGGCACGCGGTCGAGGTTCAACACTTCGTAGCCGTGTGCGACAAGATCCTCAACGACCCATTTGCCGGCCAGCCCGCTGCCGCCGGTCACTATTACTCGCTTCGTCATGTCTCGTGCTCCTGATCTGGTTTTATAGGGACGTCACCTTGAGATGCATGGTACAGAGGCCCGTACGCAGCTTCTGTGACGAACTTCATAGTCCCACGATGCCGCGCATCAGGGACAACCCCGATGCACATGTATGACGCCCGTCACAGACTCGCCAACCTTGCGCCGCCTACGATCCTTCTAAACCAGAATCAGAACAAGGAGACATCGGTGGCTGCAATATCGTCCAAAGAAGATCCGCACCGGCAATCGTCGGGACTTACCGCCACGTTGCGCGGCCTGCTCAAGATCCGCGAGCTGAATATCTTCTCCGTATTGCTGCTTGTCGGAATTCTGATCAGCATCTTTTCCCCTTATTTCCTTACTACGAACAACCTGATGGGCGTGTTCAGGTCGTTCTCGCTGATCGCCATCATGGCAATAGGCATGATGCTCGTGATCATTACCGGCGGGATCGATTTGTCTGTGGGATCGGTGATGGGGCTTTCATCGCTCGTGACTGCGCTGGCTTTCCAGCACGGCGCGGGTCCTGTGGTCGCGGTGATCGCGGGGCTCGTGGTGGGACTCGCGGTTGGCTGCTTCAACGGTTTGCTGATCACCTGGATTCAATTGCCGCCATTTATTGCCACGCTGGGGACGTTGAGCATTGGACGTGGCCTGATGTACATGATCACGAAGGGCGTACCGGTCACGCCCGATGTTCCCGACAGTTTCACGTTCATCGGGCAGGGGTATGTGGGATTCGTACCGTTTCCCGTGATCATCATGATTGTCATGACCCTCTGCTTTTCTGTGCTGATGCGGCAAACGCGCTTCGGCCGGCATGTTTATGCCACCGGCGGTAATGAAATGGCGGCGCGGCTCAGCGGCGTGCGTACGTTCCGCGTCAAGTTCATCGTCTATGCGTTGTCGGGTCTCATCGCCTCCATTGCAGGCGTCGTCAGCTTCTCGCGGTTCGTATCGGCGGAACCGGCTTCGGGATTTGGCGCCGAGCTGGACGTGATCGCCGCAGCAGCCATTGGCGGTGCGAGTCTTTCCGGCGGTGCGGGCAGCGTGGAGGGCGCCATCATTGGCGCGGCGCTTGCCGGGATCATCACGAACGGCGTGGTGCTGTTGAACATCGATACCTATGCGCAGCAGGCCATTACCGGCTGTGTGATCCTGCTGGCGGTCAGCATCGATATCTGGCGCGTGCGCCGAAAGGGACGTTGAGATCTTCGCTTCCCAACCTTTGTTTCACCACTAAAAACTAGACCTTTGGAGACGAAAATGGATAAAGCATTTCGCAGCGTGATGAGCATGGCCGTGGCGACGGTTGCGCTTTCTATGGGTGCATCGGCAAACGCCAAGGACGCAAAGGATATCTCCGTCGCCGTGGTGCCGAAGGTGGCGGTTCCCTTCTTCGATGACTGCAACAAGGGAGCACAGACAGCCGCCGACAAGCTGGGCGTGAAGTATCAATGGGTCGTGCCGCAAAACACGCAGGGCTCCACGCAGGTCAAGATCATCGAAGACCTGATTTCGAAGCACGTGGATGGCATCGCCATTTCCGTCAACGAACCCAAGTCAGTTGAAAGCGTGATGAAGCGCGCACAGCAAAGTGGTATCAAGGTGTTGACGTTCGACTCGGATTCGCCGAAGAGCGGACGTTCCATGTACATCGGCACGAACAACGAATCGGCCGGCGCGACGATGGCCGAGACCATGGGTCGAGCGCTGAACGGCAACGGCGAGGTTGCGATCATCACTGGTCAACTCGGCGCGGTGAACCTGAACGAGCGCATTGCGGGCATCAAGAAGGGCCTGGCGAAGTATCCGGGCATCGAGATCGTGGAGACGCAGGGAACAGAAGACGATCTTGCAAAAGGCGTTTCGGTTACCGAGACCACCTTGCGTGCGCATCCGCAGTTGAAGGGAATCTTCGGGGTGAGTCAGGTGGGCGGCCCGGCGGTGTCGAAGGTGCTCAACACCAAGGAATTCGGCGCGATGAAAGGCAAGCTCGAAGTCCTGGCATTCGATGATCTCCCCGACACGCTCAAGGCGCTCAAGGACGGTTCCATTCAAGGGATCATGGTCCAGCGTCCCGTCACCATGGGCTCGCTTGCTGTCGATAACCTGGTCGCGCAGATCCAGGGAAAGGGCGAGGCGCCCAAAGATATCGATACAGGCGTGACGGTAGTGACGAAGGACAACATTGGCAGTTACACGAAGTAAGCAAAGGGAACGTCATGGCAACGCCATTCCTGGAAATGCGCGCGATTTCCAAAACCTTTCCCGGAGTGAAGGCGCTCGATGGCGTGAACCTTCAAATCCGGCAAGGCGAAGTGCTCGCGCTTGCCGGAGAGAACGGGGCGGGCAAGAGCACGCTCATGAAAATCCTGACGGGCGTCTACGCGCCTGACCCCGGCGGCAAGATCCTGATAGAAGGCAATGAGGTCGAGATGCGCGATGGCAATCATGCCCGCGCGCTTGGTATCGGCATCATTTATCAGGAGCTATCAGTCGTTGAAAACCTGAGCGTGGCTGAGAATCTTTTTCTCGCGCGCGAGCCGCTCAACCGAGTAGGGTTGCTCGACCGGCCGCGCATGGAGCGCGAGGCCAGGGCGATGCTCGAGACCATCGAACTGGATGTCGATCCGTCAACGCGTGTCAGTGAATTGAGCGTTGGGCAGCAGCAGATGGTCGAGATTGCGAAGGCGCTCGCGCATCAGTCGAAAGTCATCATCATGGATGAGCCGACGGCATCGCTCAGTCATCACGAGACACGCACCCTGCTGCAACTGATCAAGCGGCTGCGCGAGCGGGACATTGCGGTGGTTTATATCTCGCACAGGCTCGAGGAGATATTCGAACTCGCCGACCACGTGACCGTTCTACGCGACGGCCGTACCGTCGATACTTCGCCCATTGCGGAAGTTACGCGCGATTCGCTGGTTCGCATGATGGTCGATCGAGAACTGAGCGACCTGTATCCCGGTTCAGCCAGTTCGCACGCAACCGGGGTTCCCGTGCTGGAGGTTCGCGATTTGTCCTTGCGCGCAACAAAGGGCGCCGAGGCGCGGATCAGGGATATCGACTTCACGCTACATCGTGGGGAAATTCTCGGGGTTGCGGGACTTGTGGGCTCAGGGCGCACGGAAATCATGGAGATGATCTTCGGCATTCGTCCGTGCACGGGAAGTATCGCCGTCGACGGCAAGAGCGTGAGCATCCGCAATCCCCATGATGCGATTGAACATGGCATCGGCTTTGTGACGGAGGACCGCAAGGCGCAAGGCCTGGTTCTCGGAATGAACGTGCGCGAAAACTTCAGCCTCACGCATCTCAAACGTTATTCGCCTTTTCAGTTCTTGCAGCGCGCAAAAGAAGACGAGAGCTGCAAGCAATTCGTACGAAGTCTTGGCATCAAGACCCCAAGTACCGAGCAGAAGGTCGTCAACCTGAGTGGCGGCAATCAGCAGAAGATCGTCATCGCGAAATGGGTTGCACGCAATCCGAAGGTGCTGATCGTCGATGAACCCACGCGCGGTATCGACATAGGCGCGAAAGCGGAAGTGCATGCGCTGCTCGCGCGTCTCGCTTCGCAAGGCATCGGGATCATTGTGATCTCGTCCGATTTGCTTGAAGTGCTCGCCGTTAGCGACAGGATCCTGATCGTGCGTGAAGGGCGACTGAACGGCGAAATGACCCGCGCCGAAGCGACCCAGGAACGCGTGATGGCGGCAGCAACGGCATGAAATTCCCCAACGAACCAACCATTAAAAGCCATGACTACGATAGCTGTGATCCATACTGGACCCGTCACCGTCTTGCCGATCAAGGAGCAACTCAACGAACTAATCGCCGGCGCCCGCATCATCAACATCATGGACGACAGCTTGCTGAACGACGTCCGCGCGGCCGGACATCTGACGCCGGAAGTTGCGAGCCGAATCTATAGCTATATGTCGAACGCGCAGGCGATGGGCGCGGACGTCATTCTCAACGCATGTTCGTCGGTGGGTGAGGCGTCGGATTCGCTTAAGGGGTTCATCCGAACGCCAATAATCAAGATCGACGAGTCGATGGCCGAAGAAGCCAGCGCAATCGGCCGGCGTATCGGCGTGGTGGCGACCGTATCGACAACGCTGGACCCGACTGTACGCCTCATCCGGCGCAAGGCGGAGGAACTCGGCCGTACTGTTGATGTGACCGAGCGGATCGCGGAAGGCGCGTTCGAGGCGTTGCTCGCGGGAGATGGCACGCGCCACGACGAAATCCTCAAGCAGACGATCGCGGCGCTTGCCGACGAGGTCGACGTCGTGGTGCTCGCGCAGGTCTCCATGGCGCGTCTGGTGCCTGCGCTCGGCGCGTTGCGCGTACCGGTTTTGTCCAGTCCGCGCAGCGGCGTTGAGGCGGTCAAACGCGCGCTAGCGGCGCTTTGACATATTGCGAACTGAACGGGGACGGCGGCGCTGGAAATGTCGCCGACGAAATGTGTTGTGCGGGCGTTGCCTTATGCGGCAGATAGCGCGCCACGAAAAGCGGCGTCAGCACGATCTTGCGTTCATGCATGGCGGTGAGCCCGTCGGCCTTGAGATCGTTGAAATGCCGGTTGACCGATTCGCGCGATGTGCCAATGAACTCGGCGAGCTTGTCCTGCGGAATCGACAGGTCGATGAGCACCGAATTACCCGCATCGGCATAGTCGAATTCCACGCCGATCTGGTTGGCGAACATCACGAGGATATTCGTGAGCCGCTTGCGGACATCGTGCAGCGACAGGTTCTCTATGAGCTGCTGCGCTTCCTGCCACCGGCGGTAATGACTTTTCAAAACAAATTGGTTGATGACGTCATAGCGTGCGAGCAGGTGCTTGAAGTCAGGCTTGCGGATATAGCAAAGCATGCTTGGCGCAAGCGTCTGGGCATGATGCGAATAGTTGGCTTCGTTGAGCACGTCGCCATCTCCGAACAACATGCCTGCCTTGATGAACGACAGCGTGATTTCCTGCCCGTCCTCGGTCAGCCTGAAGAGCCGCACGCTGCCGCTCTTGAGCAAATAGACGTGATTGCTCGAATCTTCCGGCCGATAAATCGTCGTATTTTTCCGCACGGTCCGATGCTCGCTGAACGCAGGCATGACTTCATCTAGACAGTGACGTTCTATGAGCGAAAGCAATTCGCTTTTTCCGACAAACCACATTGGGTGTCTCCTTAAACTTTGCCTCGAAAACCGTGAACGGTCATGAGGTGTTTGAATGCACGCGGTCGCTGTCATTTTCCTGACTCATCAAGTCTACACAGAGCTCGCGATCATTGCGCGCAAGGGGTCAACCCCTACGCGCCCGCAAGCTCAAGCTGTCTGCGGCGCATTCGTTTCATGCGGTGCAAGCAGGGCACAGACGGCATCGGTCACCTGCCGCGTCGTGGCCTTGCCACCCAGGTCACCGGTATGCAGCGCAGGGTCGGCCATCACGCGTTCGATTGCATTCATCACGGTGCGGGCCGCATCCATTTCGCCGAGATGCTCGAGCATCATCACGACGGACCAGAACGTGCCGATCGGATTGGCGAGGCCCATTCCCATGATGTCGAACGCGGAGCCATGGATGGGCTCGAACATGGACGGGTAACGTCGTTCCGGATCGAGATTGGCCGTCGGTGCAATGCCGAGACTGCCAGCGAGTGCTGCAGCGAGGTCGCTGAGAATATCGGCGTGAAGGTTGGTGGCCACGATGGTATCGAGCGTGGCGGGGCGATTGACCATGCGCGCGGTCGCGGCATCGACGAGTTCCTTGTCCCAGGTTACGTCGGCGAACTCCTTCGAGATTTGCAGCGCGATCTCGTCCCACATCACCATGGCGTGGCGCTGCGCATTGCTCTTGGTAATGACGGTCAACAGTTTGCGGGGACGTGACGCTGCCAGGCGGAACGCGAAACGCAGAATGCGTTCAACGCCGGCGCGCGTCATGATGGAAACGTCGGTGGCAACTTCTATTGGATGACCCTGATGCGCACGCCCCCCAATACCTGCATATTCGCCCTCGGAATTTTCCCTGACGATCACCCAGTCAAGGTCATTCGGCCCGCAGCGTTTGAGCGGGGCATCGATACCGGCAAGAATGCGCGTTGGACGCACGTTGGCATATTGATCGAAGCCCTGGCAAATTTTCAGACGCAAACCCCACAGCGTGACGTGGTCGGGTATGTCTGGGTCTCCGGCCGAACCGAAAAGAATCGCGTCCTTGTCGCGAAGTGCATCGAGGCCATTGGGCGGCATCATCACGCCATGTGCCCGATAGTAATCCCCGCCCCAGCCGTAGTTCTCAAATTCAAATTTGAACCTGTCCGTACGCGCGGCTAGCGCTTCAAGGACTTCTTGCCCGGCCGGGACGACTTCCTTGCCAATTCCGTCTCCGGGAATGGTCGCGATACGGTAATTCTTCATATTCATCTCTTGGCGGATTAAACGTCTAACGCATCCTAAAGCGCAAAAGCGCATGCTAAACGCTGCTAGACTTAAATCGTTCTTAACCTGAAGTTAAGAATCTTTTTCGTCTGGCGGTTTGCCAAGTGATGCGGAATAACGATGACCTCTCCAATCCAGGCAGAAGACTTAAGCTTTTTTTCGATACTCGCGGGCAGCGGCAGCCTGACGGCGGCAGCCCGCGAATTAGGATTGAGTACGGCGGCGGTAAGCAAACATCTCGCGCAAATGGAAACCCGAGCTGGCGTTGCGTTGGTGAGCCGCACCACGCGGCGCATGAGCCTGACGCCCGAAGGCGAGATTTACGTGTCGCGGGCGCGCCGCATCCTGACCGAAATGGATGAGCTTGCGCAATTGCTCGGTGGCGCTTCCGCTGCGCCAACCGGGCTACTGCGTGTGAATGCAACGCTGGGTTTTGGCAGAAGTCATATCGCGCCGGCAATCTCGCGATTCGTACGTGCCTATCCAGAGGTCGATGTCCAGTTGCAGTTATCGGTTGATCCGCCGGCGCTTAGCGAAAATGCCTTCGATGTATGCGTGCGCTTTGGCGAGCCGCCCGACGCGCGTGTCATCGCCCGACAAGTTGCGCCCAATCGCCGGTTGTTGTGCGCGGCGCCTGCTTATTTTGCGGACCGTCCGATTCCGCAAATGCCTGACGATCTGGTCCAGCACAATTGCATCGGCATACGCCAGGGCGACGATGGCTACGGTATCTGGCGCCTGATCAGCGGACACGGTGCCGCCGAGAAGACCGAGAGTGTCCGCGTGCGTGGCAACCTGACAACCAACGATGGCGAGATCGCGGTGAAATGGGCGCTGGAAGGGCACGGCATTTTGCTACGTGCGGAGTGGGATATAGCGGACTATCTGCACGATGGCAGGCTCGTGCATGTGCTGCCGGAATATCGCACGCCCGGCGCGGACATCTATGCGGTTATTCCGCAGCACTTGCAGACCACGGCGCGTGTAAAAGCGTTTATCGATTTCCTTATACTTGTCTTGCGCAAGGATGCCTAAAGCAGCGGCACGCAAATCTCCGTGAGCCAATCAGCGGGCGCCGTATCTTTCGGACTGTTCAGATACACTTCGAACGAAGGGGCATCGGCGGCTTCGCGTCCTGACCCTGTAAGCCAGGGTCCGTACAGCCACTCATATGCCGCATGCATCTCGCTATATGGTCCCTTGTGAAGCAGCACCGCGTATTGGCCGCCGAGTATCTGCGTCAAACCTACGGGCGGAGAAACTTCGACTTCGCGCGGCAGCACTGCACATGCCTTGGATCTTAGTTCGGATTCCGGAACGACTTTCGGATTATCGTAATAGATTCCCGCCATGCGGATCTCCGGCGACAGCAGGTCATGGCCTGCAAGCCAGCCGACGAGCGAATCAAACGCCTTGCTGATCTGGATATAAGGTCCCGTGTTATCGACGGAAACTACGGTCATTGCTGGAATGTCGCGAACAACGACATCGTATGTTGTCATTTGATTGTCTCGTGCCGAGCGTATGCACGGCTATTTCATCGTTCTTATGAGTTCATTCATCCATCTCGTTCACGAGCCCGATCAGTCTCCTTGGATCGGTCAGGCAATCTTCGATTGTGCCTTCATCCTCGAACAACATGCGCAAGACGCATGCTTCATCTTCGGTCAAACCGGAGTGCTCAAGTTCGCCATCACGGCCGATGGTGTCGCAATCTTCGAGCGTTAGCTCGGCGATCACTGCTGACGACAACGCCACGGGCCACTTCTCGCTGAACGCAACGGTGATCACCTTGCGTGTTTCATCGTAGGCCCTGATCTCGACGCTGATGTAAGACATGATGTCGAACTCTCCAGTGAAGCGGCCACGAGTGAATCAAGTGTAGCAACACAAAGCGGCTGTAGTAAACCACATGTACCTATGCACCAGAGCAAGGCATTCAATCGCACTAAGATGAAGCGCGTATTCAGAAAAGCATCATTTTGTATGTTTGTTGGCGCAAACCGATTTATATTCGATGTGACTTCCTTATCAACCTTCGCTTTGACACCAATCACCAGCGGCTTTCTCGTAACATTGGCATGAATACAAACGGATAAAACTCATGCCTCAACGACTATTCGACATCAGCGCTCCCATCGATTCGAACACGCCTGTCTGGCCTGGCGATACACCTGTCACGCTCGAACGAGTCTGGAAGATGGAGGCAGGTTCACCCGTGAATGTCGGACGCATGACGCTCTCGCCTCACACCGCCACACACGCCGATGCGCCGTTGCACTATGACCAGGACGGCGCCGCCATTGGCGCAGTCGGTCTGGATGTGTATCTGGGAGAGTGTCTGGTCCTTGCGATCAAGCCACGGGGTTCGCATGTCAGTGTCGAAGAGATCGAATCGGCATTGCGTAGCGCGCAGTTGCAACTCGGTCCACGCGTACTGATCCGGACCTACGCAAAGGCGCCGACGGCTAAATGGGACAGCGAGTTCGCCGCCATCTCGGCCGATGCGATCGACTGGCTCGCTGAGCGTGGCGTGAGGCTGATAGGAGTCGATACCCCGTCGCTCGATCCGCAAGAGTCGAAGACAATGGACGCGCATCACCGCGTGCGCGCGCACAAGATGGCGATCCTCGAAGGTCTGATCCTCGATGATGTTCGCAATGGCACCTATGAGTTGATCGCGCTGCCGTTGAAGTTGAACACGCTCGACGCAAGCCCGGTCAGGGCGATCTTGCGGAGCTTACCGAAGGACTAGCCGCCGGGCATAGGTGAATGCATGCGCGAGATCCGGATTATCATTCAGCGCTTGCCCTAATTTAATTCGGAGAAGATTGGATGATCCACGTCATTGCCACTATCACCGCGAACCCCGGTCAACGCGCCGACATTCTTGCGTTGTTCAGCAAGAACCAGCCGGCTGTCCTGGCAGAAGAAGGATGTATCAGTTATGAGGCCGTGATCGATGTACCTGGTGCCGGGGCAATCCAGACCCCTCTGGGGGACGATACTTTCTTGGTCATCGAACGCTGGGAAAGTATTGACGCGCTCAAGGCTCACGCCGCGTCTGCCCATATGGCGGAGTACGGTCGCAACACGGGGTCGTTTGTTGCCAAGCGAGCGATCAACGTGCTGCAGGTCGCTTAGTCCTAGATATCCGGTTCGCACCGCCGCAATTTGAAAAAACAAAATCTCCGATAGATCCAGTGCGAATCGATCGGAGAGATAAACCGCCGAACAGTTCAAGCCCGAAATTTACGCTTGCCCGCTGCGATTCTTGACGCTGGGCCGCTCCGAGATTTTCGCCTGCCACGCTGAGAGTGCGGTGCAATCATCCGGAATGGCCACGCTTGCAAAACCGGCGTGTAAAAGTGCCGCGTAGGCGGTGATATCGGCCATTGAAAATTCATCGCCCGCTATGTAGGGCTGTGTTTTCAGCACGCTGTCGAAGTAGCGCATGCCGCGCACGAACTTGTCGAGATGGCGCTCGCCCCACTCTTTGCGGTGCGCCCACTCTGGGCTTTTATAAGCCAGCAAGCGATCGCCGAGCCCCGGCGTTGCATGATGAAAGTAAATGCCGATGGCATCGATCAACTGATCATCCGCACGCTTTTGCATCATATGAATCACTGCTTTCTGCTTGGGTGTCTTTCCGGTAAGCGTAGGGTTGCCGTCCAGATTGTCCAGATACTCGGTGATCGCAACGCCTTCCGAGATGAATGTGCCGTCGTCCAGTTCGAGTACGGGAACTGTACCCGTCGGATTGATGGCGAGGAAGGCGTCCTGCTTGTGCTCGGCGGCAAACAGATCCACTTTGACGAACTCAATCTGCGGGTCCAGTCCTTTTTCGGCCAAGACGATGCGAATGCGTGCCGGATTAGGGAAGCCGGGGGTGTCGTAAATTTTCATGATCGTTTCCTTATCTATCGATAGGTTAAGTGTGGAGCGAAGATTAGGTCGTCGCGATCGCGCTGTCAACAACAATCTATCGATAGATAAGGGGTCAGCTCGAGTTATCTATCGGTAGAGATATAATCAAGCTTGATTACAAACAGAGGATGTTCCTCATGGCCAACACTGACACGCGGGAAAAAATAATGAGCGTGGGCCGTCTCATGGTACAGAGCAATGGCTACAACGCGTTGAGTTTTCGGGGAATCGGCAAGGAAGTCGGTGTGTCCAGCGCGAGCATCCATCATCACTTTCCGACGAAAGGCGATCTTGGCGCAGCGCTTGCGCAGCGTTATACAGAAGACGGCGTCGCCGCGTTCGAGCAAATACTCGCGTCGTCCAGGACGGTGCGCGAGTGCATCGACGCTTATGCGGGGATATTCCGGGCAGCGTTAGTGAACGAGAACCGGATGTGCCTTGTCGGACTGATGTCTGCGGAGCATGACGACTTGCCCGACGAGGTGCGCGCGGAAGTGAATCGCTTCATCAGCGTCAATGTCGCATGGCTTGCCGAAGTGCTGTCCCGCAGGAAAACCAAGGCGAGCAAGGAGGCGATTCAGCATCAGGCGCTTGCGATATACGCGGCGATCGAAGGCGCTCAGCTTGTCGCTAGAGGCCGGGGAAACATCGCGTTATTTGATCAGGCGGTGGCGGCCTACCGCGCCGCCGGATTGATTCCGTGAGGTGTTCCGCCTGATCTTCAAACGCGTGCATTCGAGATAAAAAGAATGCACGCGCAAGCGGTCACGGGGTGAACGTATCTCCGAGCACAACACCTTCACGGCGCGGATCGGTGCCGCCTTGCAGGACGCTCGACTGATTCACGCCCGTACGCAGAATCGTATTGACGCCGCTTGCCTGGGCTGCCGTGGACACGATATGACCCAATGCGGTCAAACCGGTGAGCAACGGATCGTTCGCGCCGCCGTTCGACGTGTTGATGTTCGGATGCTCGCCGCCTACCGTCGTAGTCGGACTATTGCTCGCGCCGAAGTCGACCAGATTCGCCGATTGCTGCGCGTCCAGTCCCCAGTCGAGCACGCCGACAACCGTCTTGACCACATATTGCGGAATCGTGCCGCCGCCGGGCGAACCCGTCGCCATCACGAAGTCGCCCTTCGATCCATCGGCGGCGATCTTGAAGACGAGCGTCGGGGCCATCGAGCTGCGCGGCCGCTTGCCAGGCTGCACACGATTTGCGACGAGAGCGCCGGTGGTATCGGTCGGGCTCGCGGAGAAATCGGTGAGCTGGTTGTTTAGCAGGAAGCCGTTGGTCATGTGAAACGAGCCCATGCTCGACTCGACCGTGGTGGTCGCCGTCACCACGTTGCCGCTACCGTCCACGATGGTGAACTGATTCGTGCCGTGTTCGATCAGCGTTTTATCCACGCCAAGCGGAACCGCGCCGAAGTTGCCTGCCGCAGCGGTGCCCATGCTCTTGTTCACGTTGATCAACGCAGCGCGGCTCTGCAGATACGGCTTGTTGAGCAACGTGTTCCACGTTCCGCCCGGTGGCGGGATGAAATCGGTATCGGCCACGTACTTGTCGCGGTCAGCATACGCCAGGCGCTCGGCTTCAGTAATCAGGTGGACGCCCTGAACCGTGGGCTTGCCGCCTTCAAGATCGATGGCTGTCGGCTTTTGCTGCTGGAGATTGAAGTTCTCGAGAATCCCCAACGCGGACGCAACCGCAATGCCACCCGACGACGGCGGCGGCATGCCGCAGATCCAGTAGTTGCGGTACGTCGTGCAAATCGGCTCGCGCACCTTTGTCTGATAAGCAGCGAGATCGGCGAGCGTGGTCTTGCCCGGCGTGATCTTCGATCCATCGGCGCCGGTAGTCACCGCGATCTTCGTCACGATGTCCTGTGCGATCTGGCCAGAGTACAGCGCATTTGCGCCGTTGTTCGCCATCGCCTGAAGCGTCGCGGCATACGCGGGATTCTTCAGCACCGTGCCCAAAGCCTTGGGCGATCCGTCCGCGTTGAAAAAGTAGGCCGCGGCTTCGGGGTCGCGCTTGAGGCTGCTTGCATTCGATGCAATCGCGCCGGCCAGCCGTCCGCCGATAGGAAACCCGTTGGACGCAAGCGAGATCGCGTCGCCGAACAAGTCTTTCCACGCGAGCTTGCCGTGATCGCGCTGCAGCGCCTCGATAAGACGAGGCACTCCGATCGTACCGATCGAGCGGCCGCTTGCCCGTGCGCTCGGTTGCGGCGCGGAATGGTCGCTGTTGTCATCGACATAACGAAGATAGTTTTCCGTGGCAGCGTCAGGTGCTGTCTCGCGGCCGTCGTACGCTTGTACCGCTTTCTTCGACGCGTCGTAATAGAGCAGCACGCCTCCCGAACCGAGTCCCGTTGCTTCGGGCACAGTCAGACCCAGTACCGCTTGAACGGCGACGGCGGCGTCGGCCGCGGTGCCCCCTTTCGTGAGCACGCCGCAACCTGCGGCGCTCGCATACGCGTTCGATGTCGTGACCATATAGGTCTTGGAATAAACCGGCTTTAGACCTGTTCGATAACCCGAAGCCGCTTCCGGGAGCGAGGGATCACCCGGCAGATTCGAGCCGATGACAACGCTCGATCCGTTGCTGTCCACGGCGAGACACGCCGTGTTCTGAGTGGGTGTTGTGGAGACAGGTTGTTTGTCGTCCGAGTCACCGCCGCAGGAGATCAGCAGAAGTGTGGCGGCGGACAGGGCTGTTGCGAGAGTCAGGGAGGGGTGGCGTTTCATCGTGCTCCGGCGAGTCCATTTATTGTCGAGTTCTTATGAAGAGAACTGCGGCCTGGGCGGTTCGTCAACGCACGCGCGAGCGGTCTCGCGACACTTGAACGGTGGCGTGGCGCCGCTGGCTTGCAGTCGGCATTCGCTCACCGGGACGGTCTCAACAACTGACGTGCCGGCCCGCAATAAGCCGACAAAATGTTATATGAAACCTTACTTATTTTCTCTAGAAAAATATTATTTTAATGATCGTGCAAAGATTATCGAAAATAGAAACGCGCACGGCCATCAGGCATGTCCGCGAAATAGCGCGACATCATGCTGAATCGCTCTGCTCAGGCAGTCAGAGGTCTGCGGGTCTGGCCGCGTTCGGTGATCAACGAATCGAAGTCGCCAAGTTGTGAAAAGCGCACGGCCTTGACCTTGCCCATCTTGCTGGTATCGATCACGAGGTGCTTTTCCACGGCGCTCGCCATTGCAGCCTGTTTGATTCCAACTTCATGGAAGTTCCAGCACGTCACGCCGCGCGTTTCATCCACCCCGCCCGCCGACATGAACGCCTTGTTGATCCCCATGCGCTTGAGTGTGTCGATGCTTTCCTCGCTCGCGAACGAATCCGAAGACGGAGCATAGACGCCGCCTAGCAGAATCATTCGCACGTTGGATTTGCGGCGCAGGATTTCAGCGATATTGAGCGAATAACAGACCACCGTAAGATGCAGGTCCTCCGGAATCATGCGTGCGAGCGTGGTCAGCGTCGTGCCGCAGTCTATGAAAACTGTTTCGTTATCCGATACGATTCGCACCGCCGTTGCGGAAGCTTCGGCCTTCGCCTGGGCGAAATGATCCTTTTCCTCGTCGATGGTGTAGCTTGTGTGGTTGGGTACGTCGGAGGTCCGAACAATATAACCGCCGAGATAGGTGAACAAGCCGGGGCTTGCGGCAATGTCACGACGTACCGTCATCTCCGATACATCAAGCAGCGTTGCGGCTTCACGCAAGCGCAATACGCTTTGCTCGCGCAGCGTCTCGGCAAGCGTGCGCAGTCGTTCGTTCTTGGTCATGCGTGGGTCAAGCGTGAAAGAAGACGCGCCATTCGCTGGCGGGTTGGACCACCGCGCCCGGCAGCACATTGCACATTGGATGCGCTGCCGGGACCCTTCTCAACACAAGCAGCAAGTGATCAGCCGCAGGCGGGCGCGGCCTTCTTGCATGCGTCCGCGAGCGGGGCCGGCGGGTCTTTCTTGAAGACCGTCTTGTAGGCTTCGAGCACATTCGACTGAACGACCGGCAACGACTGCACGCCGATCCATGCAGGCGGCGTCTGGCCGAGAATGGCCTTCATCATCGCCATGGCTTCGGCCACGCCCTGATCGTAGGGACGCTGCGAACCGGTTGCCTTCAGCGGTCCGCCCTTCGCAATTTCGATTGCCGATTCGAGACCCAGGTCGACGGTCGTCATCGGAATCGTCACGCCTTGCGCGCGCATGGACGTGAGTGTGTCGAGCGCCGGCTGGTCCCATACCGCGAAAAGTCCTTTCACGTCCGGATTGCCGGTCAGGAAGTCGCCTGCGATTTGTCCGACCTTCGACGGATCCGTGAACGCGACCTGCTTGATCTTGATGTCCGGACGGTTCTTTTTCATCCAGTCATTGACGGCTTTTGTGCGCTCTGTCGTGCTGAAGTAATCGACGCCGAAATTCACCAGCCCGATCGTGCCGCCCTTTGCCACGCACGACGCCAGCACCTTGGCCGCGATCTGACCGTTGCCTTCGCTGTCGGCGGAAACCATGGCGGCATATTGTTCGGGATGCTTGAGACCGGTTGGCACGTTGTCCATGAACACGAGCTTGATGCCTGCCTGCGAGACCTTTTTATAGGTGGCGGCGGTCGCGGTGCCATCGACGGGGATGGAGATGATGCCGTCCGGATGACGCTGAATGGTGTTCTCTATATCCGCAATCTGCTTGTCGACCTGATATTCCGCCGAAGCCACGCCGATCACTTCCACGTTGTATTTCTTGAGCGTGTCAGTGATGCCGGCCACCTGTAATTGCGCCCAGTCGAGGTTCATGGTCTGCATGGAAATGCCGACCTTGTATTTGCCTGCCTTGATCTTGTCTGTTTCGGCGGCGGTGAGCTTGACCGTATCGACCGATGCAGCCTTTTCGCCGTTCGGTCCCTGGCCCACGATGGTTGACGGTCCGATCGATGCCACTGGCAAGCCGGTCACGCATTGCGCGCTCGCGTATGTGGTGCAGAGCGCGGCCACGACGCCGGTCAGCGCAATGGCGAAAGTTGATGAACGACGATGATCCATGATTTGTCTCCGTTGATTTTGTGTACTGAGTTTTAACCACACCACCACGGAACCATGCGAAACGTTGTCATGGTTCCTGCATCACGAGTCATCGACGTGCCTCGTTATTTTTTCGTGAAAGCCACCGCCGCCACAATGATCGCGCCCTTGATGACGAGCTGAAGCGACGAACTGACGCCGAGCAGCACCAGACCGTTGTTCAGCGTGCCGATGATCAGGCTCCCCAGCAAGGTTCCAAGCACAAAGCCGCGCCCGCCGAAAAGGCTGCAGCCGCCGAGCGTCACGGAGGCGATGACATCGAGTTCGAGTCCTTGCACCACGTCGGGCCGCGCGGCATGCGAGCGCGCGGCGAGCACGAGCGCCGCAAGACCCGCGAGCGCGCCGGTCAGGATGAAGGTGATCGTCGTCACGCGCCGGATGTTGATGCCGGAGTAGAGCGCGGCGGTCGGATTGCCGCCTGCGGCATAAACCCGTCGGCCGAAGACGCTGTAATGCAGCAGCAAGACGCCGCCGATCACCGCAAGCAGCGTCCACAGAATGGGTACCGGCACGCCGAAGATATCGCCTTCGCCAAAGATCGATACGAACGAGTCGTTGGTGATGATGACCGGCTTCGTGGTGGTGACGAGCAGGGCGAGTCCACGTGCGGCGCTGAGCGTGCCGAGCGTCACGAGAAACGATGGAATGTTCAGCCGCGTCACGACCACGCCGTTGATCGCGCCCACGATCGCGCCGGTCCCGATCCCGGCAATCGCGCCGATGATCCAGTTGTCGCCGAGGTGCGCCATTGCGAGCGCGGCGGACATGCCGGACAGCGCGAGCGTCGAGCCGACTGACAGATCGATCTGCCGCGCGATGATCACGAAAGTCATGCCGATCGCGATGATCGATACAAGCGCGGTCTGCCGCCCGATATTGAGAAAGTTGTCGATGGACAAAAACCACGGCGACGCGAGGCTGAATACGACCAGCAGGATTGCGAAGGCGACATACAGCATGTAGGGCCGTTCGCCCTGCAGCAAAAGCCGCGCGATTCGCAACGCGCGGCTGGGCGGTTGCGCGGTCAGCGGGTCGGACGCGAGCGGCGTGACGGAGTCGTTCATGTTGCGGGCTCTTCCTGGAAACGAGGGAGTTGGATCAGGTGATGCAACGCCTCGGCGTTGCTGACGCTTTCGCGATCGACCGTGTTGACGATGGCGCCGTCCACGACGATTGAAATGCGGTCGCACAGGCGTAGAAGTTCGTCGAGATCCGACGACACGACGAGCACGCCCGTCCCCGCGCGCGCAGCGTCGTGGACGACGGCGTAGAGCTCTTCGCGCGCGCCGACATCCACGCCGACGGTGGGTTCATCGAGTAAAAGCAGCGTGGGGCGCGGGTTGTTCCATTTCGCAAAAACGACTTTCTGCTGGTTGCCGCCGGAGAGGAATTTCACTTGCGTATTGGGGCCGGGCGCCTTCACTGCAAGCAGTTTCATCGCGCTTTTCGCCTGTTGGGCCGCAGCGTCGCTTTGCAGCCAGCCCGCACGCGAAAAACGCGTGAGCCACGGCAGCGTCAGGTTCCGTTCTATCGAGTGGTCCAGCACGAGACCTTCGACATGGCGGTCTTCCGGCACGAGCGCAATGCCAAGCTTGATGGCGGCGGCGGGCGTCAAACGTTCGGCCTGCTGTCCGTTGATCGCGAGCGTTCCCTGGGTGACTTCACGAAGCCCGAACAGCGTCTGCAGGATTTCCGTACGGCCGCTGCCAATCAAGCCGGCGAGTCCGTGGATTTCGCCCTGGCGCACCATGAGACTGACGTCGTGCAGACGGTCGTTGCTGACGTTGGTCATGGTTAGGACGGGTTTCGCCTCGAGACCGGAAGCGAGCACGCGCGGCGTGCCCGCCGCAACTTCCCGTGCATGCATTGCGGCATGTCCCGGTCCGACGATCGCCGCGACCAGCTCTTTCATGTTCGTCTGAGCGGTCGTATAAGAACCCGCGTTGGCGCCGTCGCGGAACACGGTGACGCGCTGCGAAATACGGAACACTTCATTGAGCCGATGCGTCACATAAATCACGCCGACGCCGCGATCCGTCACCGTGCGGATCGCCTTGAAGAGGATCTCTTCTTCGCCGCCGGTGAGGGCTGACGTGGGTTCATCGAGGATGAGCACGCGCACGTCGCCCATCAGCGCCTTGCAGATTTCCGTCATTTGCCGGTACGCGAACGGCAGTGATCCGACCATCGCGCGCGGATCGAGCGGAATGCCATGCGCCGTCAGAAATTCGCCGACGTGCGCCATGAGTTCGCGTTTCTTGACGAAGCCGAAGCGCGTGCGCGGCTCGCGGCCGAGCATCAAATTCGCGCCGACGGACATCGATTCGACGAGGCTCAGATCCTGGTAGACCACGGCGACGCCGGCACCGCGCGATTTCGCGGGGGAATCGAACGCGACGCGTGCGCCGTCGATCTCGATCACGCCCTGATCGCACGCATGTACGCCGCTCAGGATCTTGATGAGCGTCGATTTTCCCGCGCCGTTTTCGCCCAGCAGCGCATGGACTTCCCCAGGAAGCACCTCGAGATTCACGCCGCGAAGCGCCTGCACGCCACCAAATCGCTTGGTGACGCCGGCCACGCGTATCAACGGCGCGGCCATATCCGGCGATAAAGCGGCCACGGATGGCTCACTCATGTCGCATGTCTCCTTCGTCAGGACAATGCCTGCGATTTTTTTGTGCGTTGCGAGAAAAAGCACGCTTTGTTGTCAACTTCCCATCGTGCGAATGATCGATCGATAACATTTGATAGCTACATACTCGGCCCGCAGGAGCGAAGATGTAATAAGTGCATCTTCTAATGTGAAGATCCTGACTTTCCTGTTAGTTTGAATTGCTCGGATTTTGGCTTGCGGTCGGCCGGAGTCGCCGGCGAAATGATTAGTAACCATTGAGTAACCAAATCGGGCCGAATTTGCTCTATTTTCGTGACTTCAGTTTCCTTGGATCGTCACGAAATGAACTCAGGCAAGTTACTCAGCGCAGCCGTGCTCGGCGGCGTGGTGTTGGTCAGCGGTTGCGCGGTCGTGCCGCCAAGCGGGCCGAGTGTTGTTGCGTTGCCGCGTTCGGGCGAACCGCTCGCGACTTTTCGCGCGGACGACTACGAATGCCGTAATTACGCGTATCAGTCAGGTAATCCGCAAGGTGCGGCGCAAGCGGCGACCACGAACAGCGTCAACAGCAGCGTGCTGGGCACGCTCGGTGGGGCGGCTGCGGGTGCGTTGATTGGTGCGGCGGCGGGCAATGCGGGAGCGGGCGCGGCGATTGGCGCCGGCAGCGGGTTGTTGCTTGGAAGCGCGGCGGGTGCGAACAGCGCCCAGTATTCTGCGGCCGGCTTGCAAGGCCAGTACGACGCGGCTTACGCGCAGTGCATGACATCGAAGGGCAACACGATTCAGCAGCCGCAAGTCTATGCGCCGCAGCCGGTCTACTACGCACCGCCGCCGCAGTATTACGCGCCGCCACCACCGGTTTATTACGCGCCGTATCCGTACTATTGATTGATATTTGTAACGGCTCGTCAGCTACGCACGCAACGGAACCCGGCGTACACATACTGATAGTGCGCTTGGAACCAGTTGCGAAAACTCGGTCTGAGCATGCATGCCGCCGTGCGCGGCGAGCCGCCTTTGAGCACGTAATGCTGGTCGTCGTAGAAATTCGCCGAGTAGCCCAGATAGAACGAGAACGGTTCGAACCCGGGTAATGGCCCGAACGGGGTCGATGTCCATTCCCAGCCATTGCCGAACTGTCCTTCCACGCCGGCCGCGCTGCGGTTTTCCGGATGCGCCTGAACGGGAGACGGTTCCCATCGGCGGAAATCGAAGTTGCCTGTCTGCGCGTGAGGCGCGCCTTCGGCGGCGCGTTGCCATTGCGCTTCGGTTGGCAACGACTTGCCCGCCCATTTTGCGTATGCGCTGGCTTCGGCATGGCTCACGTAGACGGGCCAGTCAGCCGGAAGGTCAATCTCGTCGAACATGGTTCGCAGTTTCCACGCATCCGCATTCGATGAATCCCGGACCCAGAACGCGGGTTGATCGATGCCTTCCTGCTCGATCCACGCCCAGTCGGCATCGCGCCAGAGATCGCGGTTCGAATATCCATCTGCCCGGATAAAGTCGAGCCAGTCGGCATTCGTCACCATATTGCGGTCGATCTCGAATGCCGGCACGTCCACCTTGTGTTCTCCAAACTCGTTGTCCCAGCCGAATGTTCCGCTTTCGCGCGTAAGGCCGAGCGTGGCCGTGCCCGCAGGCACGTGGACCATTTCGCGTTTTGAGCCGGTATCGAGGGGATGCCGCGCTTCCTGCTCGGTTACCTTCGGGCCAGTTTTCTGGTGTAGCGGCAACTGGTGCAGCATGTACGCAAGCGTCTCGGCATGCATCAGCCGATGCTCAATCGCAACTTCCAGCAACGTCTCCGGCTTGATCGCCGGCTCGACGAAACTGCCGTCCTTGTCGGCACCGTTTGTAATTTCGACGGGGTCGAAGCGCGCATCGATGTCATCGCGAATACGCTGCACATATGCGCGGATCTCTTCCAGCGTCGGCCAGTCTTGCGGCTGGTCGGTTGGCAGGCCGCCGTCGACAGGATCGATACCGAACGCGAACAACTGATCGAACTCTGCATTGGGACTGGGCAGGTCGAACAGGCGCTGATCGAAGAGATTCCGGTCGAACGCTTCCAGGTGACCAATGTAGAACACGATCCGATGCCGCTCGGCAATCGGCCGGTCATACAGGAATTCAGGCTTGACGACGGCGAACAGCGCGTCGGTTGCCTGGCGCGCTTCGCGCAGTCGGGCGAGCAGCGGATGCAGCGGGGTGGGTTCGCGATTCATTGCTCTTTTCTCCGGGCAGTGGCCGTGCGAAACGATAAATCGTAGCAGAGGACATGCCCGACGTGCTTGAACCGCCCGTGAACCGCATGAGCGGCATTCTTCAGACGGCGCGCAGACCTTCGAAGTCGAGGATATGGATCAATTTGCCGTCTGTGCGAAGCAGGCCTTTCGCCTGAAAACGCGAGAGGGTCCTGCTGACGGTTTCCAGCGTGATGCCAAGAAAACTGCCCATGTCGTCGCGTGTAAAACGCAGGTTGAATTCGTTCCCGGCGTACCCGCGGCGCGTGAGGCGCGAAGAGATGTCGAGAAGCAGCGCGGCGACACGTTCGTCGGCGCGCAAGGTGCCGAGGATCACGGTTTGTGTCGATTTGCGGACGACTTCACGGCTGAGCAACTGCAGCAGCCGCCGCTGAATGGCAGTGGTCTCGCGGCACGCGCGTTCAAAAGCGGACAAGGGGACGACGCAGACAGAACTGTCTTCCAGCGCTACGGCGCGGCACGCGTGATGGCCGTTCTCGAAACCTTCCAGCCCCAGCGCGTCGCCGCCCAGGTGCAGACCCATGACCTGATCGCGGCCATTCGCGCTCGTCACGACCGTCTTGAGTGACCCGGAGCGAATGGCGTAAAGCGCATCGAAGGTATCGCCGATACGGAACAGCGTTTCGCCGCGCCTGATGTTGCGCGCATTGACGATGACCGACTGCAGCCTGTCGGTATCGGTGGCGGACAAGCCTTCTGGCATGCAGTACTGCCGCAACGAGCATGTCGAACAGTGCGCGGCGTGGCGCGGGCCGGCGGAATGTGCTGATGCGGAAGTCTCGTGCAAGGTCTGCATGGCGTGCTCGGCTATAAGAACAATTTAGAACCTTGATCTGTAACAAGGAAAATTGTCCCATTGATACCATGCAAAATCCGGCGGCAGAACGTCGCGGACAATTTGTTGCAATGGCGCGGCGCCACGGGGCCCCGCACGCATGACTGCTCCAACGCCTAAGCCGCGACCTGAGCTGCGACGTCTTCGCCTCCCGCTGCCGAAGGAATCAGCAGCACCGGCAGGGTTGCCTGCCGGAGACACCGCTCCGCCACGCTGCCAAGAATCAGCCGCTGGAATCCCTTGCGCCCGTGCGTGCCCATTACGAGGAGGTCGGCGTTGAATGCGGTCGCGGCCTTGAGAACGAGGTCGGCCACATCTTCCACTGACGACGCTTCACTCACCAGGACCTGGCCTTCCACCCCGCGCTGTTTCATCGCTGCGTTGGTTTCGGCGGCGAGCGTGGCGCCTTGATCCGCAAGCTGGGTACGCAGGATCGAGGGATCGTAGCCGGGGACATCGTAGTAGATGGGCGCCTCTTCGATCACGTAGAACGGCTGAAGCACCGCGTGATGTGTGACGGCGAGTTCGAGCGCGGTGTTAAATGCGCGGCTGGACGTACGGCTGCCATCGATAGCGACGACTATTCGAGTGAACATGCGATTCTCCTTCTGCGGTTAAGCGTGGCTTTCAATCGTCCGACTGTATTTATTGCCGATCGTTCCATTCTGCACTCGCCGTCGTGGCGCCGATACGCGGAGGAAGACTTAATGGCGGCATACAATTCCCCCCTCGCCTTCGATCATCTGCCCACTTTCTGCCCGTGTCCCAAGCCGCCGCCAGTACCGATCCGCATACCGCATCACCCCTTCCTTTTCGAAACGCCCTTTTAGCGATGCTCGGCATAGGTCTCGTCAACATGCTCGTTGCACTGGACCAGACCGTGGTGAGTACGGCGTTGCCGTCCATCGTCGCGGAACTGCATGGCTTCGAGTACTACGCGTGGATTGCGAGCGCGTATTTGCTGGCTTCGGTGGTGACGGTGCCGGTGTTCGGTCGGCTGGGCGATTATTTCGGGCGCAAGCGTTTCGTGATCGCCGCGGTGGTCACGTTCACGGTGGCGTCAGTGTTATGCGGCGTGGCGAACGACATGTTGTTCCTGGTCATCGCGCGCGGCTTGCAGGGCGTCGGCGGCGGCATGATGGTGGGTACCGCGTTTGCATCGATACCCGATCTTTTCCCCGATGCCCGTCTGCGCGTGCGCTGGCAAGTAGTCATGGCGGCGTCGTACGGCATTGGCACGGCGGCGGGGCCGTCGCTCGGCGGCTGGATGAGCGAGCACTGGGGATGGCGTTCCACGTTTCTCATCAACTTGCCGGTGGGCATCGCCGCGTTTTATTTCATCTGGGCGCATTTGCCGAACTATCGGCGGCCACGTCAGGGCGCGGTGAAAATCGACTGGATGGGAGCGGCGCTCGTGGCGCTCGTTCTCGGCGGATTGCAGGCATTCATTGAAGGCGTGCCGAAGAGCGGACTGACGACCGGCAACATCGTTCTCGCGATATGCGTAGTGATCGGCGCCGCAGCGTTATTGATGTGCGAGCGCCGCGCGACGCATCCGATCATTCCGCTCGATCTGTTCAAGGACCCGCAACTCGTGACCCTGTTCACGCTGTCCGTGCTGTCCGGATTCGTGATGTTTTCGCTGATCTTTTTCGCGCCGTTATTGTTGCAGGGCGGCTTTGGTTTGTCGCCGCAGGAAGCCGGGTTGCTCGCCACGCCGATTGCGATGTTTATCGCGATTGGCAGCTTTATCAACACGCGGATCGTGATTCATTTGCGCAAGCCGACGATGATCCTTTCCATCGGCTTTACGTTGCTGTTGTTTGCGTGCATCGGGCTTTCGTTTGCCAATGCATCGACGCCGCATGTCTGGATCGAGATACCGATGGCCGGGATTGGTGTCGGACTGGGTTTCATCCTGAACAACTTGAATGTATTCGGACAGGAAATCGCCGGGCGCGAACGGTTCGGCATTACCACGGCGTTATTGCAATCCACGCGCATGGTCGGCGGGATGCTTGGAACCAGTGTGGTCGCGACGATCGTTCAGCATCATTATCGCGATGTCATCACGCGCACGCTTCGCGTGTTGGGCGAGCCGGCAAGTACCGCGTGGCTGCCGCGATTCAACGATCCGCGCATTCTCATCGATACAGCCTTGCGCTCCAAGCTTCTTGCCGATCTTGCGCCCGTTGGACTTGACGGCCCGGCGCTGATCGAAAGCGCGCGTGAAGTTCTCGTGCAGTCGATTCATATAGGCGTGCTGCTGACTGCAGTGGCTGCCTTGTCGGCGGTGCTGATGGTGCGGCGGGTTTCGCACATCACGTTTAAAAAGTAGCAGGGCTCGTTATGGATCAACGAGCCCTATCTCAAACCTCAATGCGCGCCGGCCGCCGCGCCGCCACCGCCGCCCTTCGCGCGCTTGGTGATCCAGATCAGCGGAATGATCAGGATGAAGATCACCGCGGACGCAAAGAAGATGTCGTTGAGCCCCATCATCGCGGCCTGGGTGTTCACGGTGAAGTCGAACAACCCGCGCGCCTGGGCTTCGTTGACATGCAATGTGTTCTGCGAAGCCTGAAGCGACGCCATGAAGGCCGGATTATTGGCATTCGCCTGCTCGGTCAGCCGTTCGTGATGAAGGGCAATTCGGTCGGTCCACGCGTTACCGCACAACGACGTGCCTACGGCGCCGCAAAAAACCCGGGCGAAATTCGATAAACCCGCCGCCGCCGGAATCTTGGAAGGCGGCAATCCCGACAAGATGATCGACGTCAGCGGCACGAAGAACAGCGCCATTGGAATGCCTTGCAACAGCGTGGGCAGAACCAGGTGCCATGTATCGATTTCGATCACGTACTTCGAGCGCATATAAAACACGATCGCGAAGCCGACAAACGCCATGGTCGCGACCACGCGTGCGTCGGTGCGCGGCAATACCTTGCCCATGACCGGGGCGAGAATCACCGCGAAAATGCCCAAAGGTGCGGTGACGAGCCCGGCGTCCACGGAACGGTAATTCAGGTACTGCTGCATCCATTGCGGCAGCAAAACGAGGTTACCGAAGAACACGCCATACGCCACGGAAATGGCAACCGTGCCGCCAAAGAAATTGCGTCCCGCGAACAAACGCAGATCCACCACGGGATTCTTTTCGGTCAATTCCCAGACTACGAAAAACGCGAACGCAATTATCGCGATGATCCCGAGCCAGACGACCAGCGGCGATGAAAACCAGTCGAGGTCGCGGCCTTTGTCGAGCATGATCTGCAGGCATGCCACCCATGCGATCAACAGCATCAATCCGACCGTATCGATAGGCGCTTTGCGCGTCGCCGATTCACGTTTGCGGTAGATGAACCACGTCACGCTTGCGGCGAATAATCCCACCGGGATGTTGATATAAAAGATCCACGACCACGAGTAACTGTCGGTGATCCAGCCGCCTAAAGCCGGACCCGCAATGGGGCCGACGACCGCGGTCATCGCCCAGAGGGAAAGCGCCATGGATGCTTTCTCCTTTGGATAAGAGCCCAGCAAGATGGCTTGCGAAAGCGGAATCAGCGGCCCGGCAACGGCGCCTTGCAACACGCGGGCGGCGAGCAGGATCGGCAGTGTCGGCGCAAGTCCGCAAAGCCACGAAGAGATCACGAATAAAATAATCGCGCCGACGAACAACTTGATTTGCCCGATGCGCTGGGTCAGCCAGCCGGTCAGTGGAATCGATACCGCATTGGCCGCGGCAAACACGGTGACGACCCACGTGCCTTCGTCCACGGACACGCCCAGATTGCCGGATATGGTCGGAATGGCGACGTTCGCAATCGATGAATCGAGCACGTTCATGAACGTGGCAAGGGCCACGGCGACGGTTGCAAGGACAAGTTGCCCGCCTTTGAGAGGTTCAGGCGGGGCAGGCGCAGCGGGTGCGGCAGCAGGCGCAGTGCTCATGGCAGATCCAGATGAAGCGGCCACACGGAGAACCCATGCGGCCGGCGGTGCTAAAGCAGCAATGGATGCTACGACAATGAATGTCATAGCAACGAATTGCCGCTAGTGTGCCAGCGTTCAATAAACCGCGCTGATCACAATACTTTCATTCAGATCCGAAATGCTTTCATTTAACCGACACGTCGATATCGCCGAGATGTTTCTTTGCTGCCCTGGCGATGGTTCCGTCAGCTTGCAACTTCGCGATGGCTGTGTCCAGGCGTTGCTTCAGCGCCTTGTCGCCCTTGCGGATGCCGAACGCAATGCCGCTGCCCAGAATTTTTTCATCGTGCACGGGGCCGCCCGCGAATGCGTAACCCGCGCCATCCGGTTTCGATAAAAAGCCCGATTGACCCGCAGCCGACATCACGAGCGTGCCGTCCAGACGCCCGGCCTTCAGGTCCGTATAAGCCTGGTTCTGGTCCTGGTACGCCACCACGTTCACGCCCGCATTCGCCCAATGCGCCTTCGCGAATGTCTCCTGAACCGACCCCGCCAGCACGCCGATGTTCTTGCCCTTCAGCGACTCAGGCGTGGGCGTGAGGCCGCTACCCGTCTTGGCGATCAGTTGCGTCGGCACGTGATACACGATACTCGAGAAGTCGATGGCCTGGCGGCGTTGATCGGTGGCGTTCATCGCGGAGTTGATCGCGTCGAACTTGCGGCCTTGCAGCGCGGGAATCAGGCCGTCGAACGAGGTCTCGACCCACGCGCATTTCATCTTGGCCGCGGCACACACAGCGTTGCCGATATCGATATCGAGTCCCTGCAATTCACCCGATGCCGACTTCGATTCGAACGGCGGATATTGCGCCTCGATGCCGTAGCGCAGCGTGTCGGAATCGGCGGCGAAAGCGGTTGCCGTCGTGCACAACGATGCCGCAACCAGCATGGCGCCGGCCCATGCGTAAAGGCGCTTCTTCATATGATGTATCTCCCTTTGAGTATCGATGAATTCAAACCGCGCACAAACGGCGTGCGCCTTCGCGCAACGTGTCGTCGTCCTTCGCGAAGCTCAGGCGGATGATGCGGTTGTCGGTGCCGTCGGTGTAGAACGCGGATAGCGGGATTGTAGCGACACGCGTTTCACGGATCAGGCGCAGCACGAAGTCGCTGTCGGTTTCATCGGAGAACGCACCGAAGCGGGCCAGCAGGAAAAAGCTGCCCGCGCTCGGCAGCAGTTCAAAGCGCGAACCGGCGAGCGACTCGGCCAGCAAGTCGCGTTTCTTTTGATAGAACGCGCCGAGGCCCAGATAGCTCGATTCGTCGCCGAGTGCTTCGGCGAACGCGATCTGCATGGGGGTATCGGCGGAGAAGGTCATGAACTGATGGACCTTGCGGATCTCGTTGGTCAGTTCCGCCGGGGCAAGCGTGAAGCCGACGCGCCACCCGGTCACATGATACGACTTGCCGAACGACGAGACGATCACGCTGCGCTCGGCCAGTGCCGGATAACGCGCCATGCTGTGATGCAGGGCGCCGTCGAAGACCACGTGCTCATACACTTCGTCCGACAACACGATGATCTTCGAGTCACGCGTTAGCGCGGTGAGGCGCTCGATATCCACACTCGTGAACGCGCTGCCCGACGGATTGTGCGGCGAATTGACGATGATCATGCGCGTGCGCGGCGTGACGGCGGCCTGAACTTCGTCCCAGTCGATGTGAAAATCCACCGGCGAAAGTTTGATCGCAACGGGCGTCGCGCCCTGCAATTGGACGATCGGGCCGTAGCTGTCGAAGGAAGGTTCGAAGTAGATGACTTCGTCGCCGGGGTGCACGAGCGCGCTGATGGTTGCGTACAGGCCTTCGCTCGCGCTCGCGACCACGGTGATTTCGCTTGCCGGATCGTAGGTCGCGCCGTAGAGCTTTTGCGTTTTCAGCGCGAGCGCGTCGCGCAGCGCGTGAACGCCGGACATGGGCGCGTACTGGTTATGCCCCGCGCGCATGGCTCGCGCGGCGCTTTCCACGAGCTTCGGGTCGGGCGCGAAGTTCGGTGCGCCTTGCGAGAGATTCAGCGCGTGATGTTCCTCGGCAAGCTGGCCGATCACGGTAAAAATGGTCGTGCCGACAGCGGGCAGCTTCGATTGAGGGGTCCAGGCACTTTTCACGACAAATCTCCGTAAGACTGAATTCATATACCGACGATCATTCGACAGCAGTCATTAACCGCCGACAATCGAAAGTTTGTCATACTAGCCATGCCTGCCGCTCATGGCTCACAAGGTTCCCCGATGAAACCGCTGCCTTCTCTCGATGTCCTGAAGACGTTTTCTGTCGTTGCGCAGCGCCTCAACTTTACGCGCGCCGCCGATCTGCTCAATGTCACGCAAGGCGCCGTCAGCCGGCAAATTTCCGGGCTGGAGGCGCATCTTGGGTATGCGCTCTTCGTGCGCCAGCCGCGCGGCCTGGCGCTCACGCCGAACGGCGCCATGCTGCTCGCGCCTGTGCAGCAGGCGCTTGCGCAGATCACCGAAGCGCTCGAGCGCAGCGGCGCGCAGTCGGGCACCTTGCGCGTGAAATGCCCGACGTGCGCCATGCGCTGGATCTTGCCGCGCGTGATCCGTCTGCAGAACGAGAGGCCGGAACTGGTGATCGAGGTGACGGCGGCGGTGTCCCATGGGGTGGAATTCAACGCCGAGCAATTCGATGCCGCCATCGTTTTCGGTCAGCCGGCGCTGAAGGGCGTGAGTTCGCATCATCTCTTCGACGAAGTCCTGACGCCCGTCTGCGCGCCTGGTTTGCTCAAGCGCGTGACGCGAGATATCACGCCGGACGACCTCGCCGAACAAACCCTGCTGCATCCCACACGCGACCGGCGCGACTGGCTGAGGTGGCTTGCGGCTTATGGGTATCGTGGATTGCCGTCGGCGAAAGCGCAGCACTTCGACACGCTCGACCTTGCGATTTCATCAGCGATGCAGGGCTTGGGCGTGACGATCGGGGATTTGTCGTTGATCGAAGAGGATTTGCTCGCGCAACGGATCGTCGCGCCGTTTTCGCTTTGCGTGCCGAGCGGAGCTTCGTATTACCTGATTTATCCGGAACGCCCGGCGGCATCGAAGGTATTGAGCGAGTTTGCCGAGTGGATGGAAAGCGAGGCCGCGCTGACGCGGGCGGGGCTTTCGAGGTATCTGGAACGGGCGTAAGCAATTTTCCGCTATGGCAAAACGCGTCCCCGAGCCTTGGTACAAACCACCCGCCGCCGATGAATCCTGCGCGCTATGCGGCCGGCCGGTTCCGGCAAGCCAGCGCGACGAACATCACCTCGTGCCCAAGTCGAAGGGCGGCAAGGACGTCGCGGTGCTGCATCGGGTTTGCCACAGGCAATTGCACGCGCTTTTTAGCGAAGGTCAGCTCGCGAAGGAATTTTCGACCGTCCCGGCGTTGCTCGCCAATGACGATGTCCGCAAGTTCGTCGACTGGGTGAGGACCAAGCCGCCCGGCTTCTACGAACGAACCCGGCGAAGCTCCACGAAACGATAGGCGTCGAGTCGCGAGTGTGGCCATGCCGCTATAGTGGGCGACCACACTCAACTCCATGGATCACGCGATGCGTCTGTTTTTTGCCGGGCTTTTTTTGGTGCTGGGCCTCGCCGGTTGCGCGAGTCTGTTCGATCGCGACGCGCCTCGCGTGAGCGTCGCGGGTATCGAACCGATTGCAGGGCAGGGGCTCGAGCTGCGGTTTGTCGTGAAGCTGCGCGTGCAGAACCCCAACGAAACGCCGATCAACTACGACGGCATAGCGCTGGACCTCGAACTCGACGGCAAACCATTCGCGAGCGGCGTGAGCGACGCACGCGGAACATTGCCGCGTTTCGGCGAGACCGTGTTGAATATCCCGTTGACGGTTTCCGCATTCGCCGCCGCGAGGCAGGCATTCGGCCTCTCCGGCGTGATGCAGCGGGGCAGCGTGCCCTACACCGTGCGCGGGAAGCTCGCGGGCGATATGTTCGGCAGCGTGCGCTTCACCAGTTCCGGGACGATCAAATTACCCGCCTCATTGCAAGGCGGGTACTGAAGAGGGCGGCAATCGTCTGATTGCCGCCGCGCTTCATGACGCTTACGTGCCGCTCTTCGTGACGATCGGCACCCAGGCGCCGCTCTTGACCTGGTACATCGTAGAGGACGCGTTCTTCAAGGCGCCTTTGTCATCGAAAGCGATGGTTCCCGTGATTCCCGGAAACGAGATCGCTTTCAACACCGGCCGATACACCTTAGGATCGATCGATCCCGCTTTTTCCATTGAGTTGATCGCCGCCCACGCCGCGTCATAGCCGAACGGCGCGTACGACAGGATCGCGACGCCAAACCGCTTCTGGAACTTGTCGGCGAACGCCTTGCCTTGCGGCATCTTTTCAAGCGGGCTGCCGTATTCCCAGGCCATCACACCTTCGGCTGTGTCGCCGGCGAGCTTCAGGAAGTCAGCATCCATCACGCCGCCGCCGCCCACGAGCTGCGCGTTGACGCTCAACTGCTTCATCCGCTTGGCCACGGCCGCAGCTTGCCGGTCGAGGCCGCCGAAGAAGATCAGGTCCGCGCCCGCGCCCTTGAGCGCCGTCAGTTGCGCCGAGAAATCGACGGTTTGATTGTCGCTGAACTGACGCGCGATGATCGAGCCGCCGGCTGCTTTTACGGCCTTCTCGAACTCGTCAGCTTCGCCCTGGCCGAAGGCCGTGCGGTCATCGATGATCGCGATCTTCTTTGCCTTCGTGACCTTCACCGCGTAGGTCCCGGCGTTGCCGGCGTTCTGGGCATCGCTGGAAATGACGGTGAAGACGTTGTCGAAACCGCGTTGCGTGATGGTCGGATTGGTTGCGGCTGGATCGATCACGGGAATGCCCGCGTTTTGATAGACCTGCGACGCGGGAATCGTCGTGCCCGAATTGAAGTGTCCGACGACCACGGCGACGCCGCCATCCACGAGCTTTTGCGCCGCCTGCACGCCCACGCGCGGGTCGGCCTGGTCGTCTTCGGCCTGGATGATGAAGTTGGCCGTCTTGCCGCCGATCTGGATCTTCTTGGCGTTGGCTTCATCGAGTGCAAGCTGCACGCCGTTCTGCAAGTCCTTGCCATAACCGGCGTTTGCGCCCGTCAGCGGCGCAGCGAAACCGACCTTTACATCGATGTTTTCAGCAGCGGCGGACAGTGGCAACGCACCTGCGGCGGCAGCACACGCGATGATCCAGGCAAGCGGTTTGAGGCTTGTTCGAAGATACATTTTTTCTTCTCCTTCGGGTTGGACAGGTCGGGCGGCCAGGACGGTTTATTGGTTTGATGACGCGGTTCAGCATCAGGAATGAACCATGGCCGATTTACCTCGGCAAGGCGGATTTCCCCGCGTCGTCATTATGTTGTCGACGAAATAACTGCTTAAACCAAACCGGGCTTTGAACGCGAGGAAATGCGATTCATCGCCACCAGCAATTTAGGAAACCAAATTAGCGACGTCTTGGCAGTTCATCGCATTCGCGATGCGCATTTCGGCATAGCGGATTTAGCTGAAGCCAAACGGGGCCGCCGGACGGAAGGCACGCCCGGATTGATTCATTTACGCGTTTGTTCAATACAACAGATCGCAGTGTCAACCCACGCCTGAAGATTGCGGCACAAATCAGCTCGGACCGGGGAGTGCTTTCCAAGAGACTGGGAATCAATCATATATATCGAAAGCATTACGGATTAATTTCATCCAAGTCATTGAAAGACTTGCGAAAACGGCTAGTTGTAATGTGGTCTTCAACTTGGTGTAATTATAATGAGAATCGTTCTCATTTGTGTTGACGATTCGGGATCGTCTCGGTACGATTCGGTCGCCGGTGCCTTATGGAGAACGGTTCCGGAGATATTTTCGATATGCGTCGATACCACGCAACCGGCGATTACCGCCGGCGAAAAGGTCTCAAGAATAATCAACGCGACGCTCGCGTTCGCTTCAATCGCCGCGACAGCCGCCGCAACAAAGACAAAGGATTTCGATGCAACCCGTCCACCCGGTCCAACGCGATATGCGCGTTTCGAAAGCGCCCTTGCGCCGTGCCTTGCTGAGTGCGTGGCTTGCGCTGGCTTCATCGGCGGCAATGGCAGCCGGCAACCCGGCGAATCCGGACGCGACACCCACGGACGCGCCCGAGGCCGACCTGAACATCCAGGCGCAACAAGCGGGTCAGTGGACGGGTGTGTGGACCCGCTCGACCTTGCTCGGCGACATGGGCGGCATCCGCTCGTTCCTCGGTAAATACGGCGTCTCGCTCCAGGCGACGGAAACATCGGAATACCTGGCCAACGTGCGCGGCGGCCTGAAAACCGGGGGCACCTACGACGGCCTGACCACGGTCACCCTCGGCCTCGATACGCAAAAGGCTTTCGGCTGGGAAGGCGGCACGTTCAACGCGAGCGCGCTGCAGATCCATGGCCGCAACCTGAGCCAGTACAACCTTGGAACGCTCAACACGGCAAGCGGCATTGAAGCGCAGGACACGACGCGTCTCTGGGAACTCTGGTACCAGCAATCGTTCTTGAACAAGCGCGTGGACGTGAAGGTCGGCCAGCAAAGTATCGACCAGGAGTTCATGGTCAGCTCGTACGCGGCCACCTTCGTGAACACCATGTTCGGCTGGCCGGGCCTGCCGTCCTACGACATGCCCTCGGGCGGTCCGGCTTATCCGCTGTCCGCGCTTGGCGTGCGGGTGCGCGGCCAGATCACGCCGGCGATCACGGCATTGGCGGGCGTCTACGACGGCGATCCGCTCGGCAACAATCCGAACAATCTCAGTGGCACGAACTTCAACCTGCATAACGGCGCGCTGTACATAGGCGAGTTGCAGTACGCGATCAACCAGCCGTCCGATGGCGAAATGGTCGGCCTGCCGCAAAGCGGTTTGCCGGGCACGTACAAGATCGGCTTCTGGTACAACAACGAACGTTTCGACGACCAGGGTATCGACGATACCGGTGTGTCGCTCGCCAATCCGGCAAGCAGCGGCAACGCGCAATCGCACCGCGGGAACTACAGTTTCTACGCGGTCGCGGACCAGATGATCTGGCGCCCCGACCCGGATGAACCGCGCAGTATCGGCGTGTTTGCGCGCGTGATGGGTGCGCCGGGCGACCGCAACCTCGTGAGCCTTTCGGCGAACGCGGGCATCGTGATGAAGGCGCCGTTCAAGGGGCGCGACAACGACAGCGTCGGCATCGGCCTCGCGTACATCAAGGTCGGCAATCACGTGCACGATCTCGACGTGCAGAGCGCGGCGTTCAGCGGCGGCCCGTACGGCGTGCGCACCAGCGAAACCGCGGTCGAAGCCACGTATCAATATCAGGTCACGCCGTGGTGGATCATGCAGGGCGACCTGCAATACACCTTCAACGCAGGCGCGGGCCAGAACCCGAACGACCCGACTGCGGCCCTGCGCAATACCCTCGTGGTCGGCGTGCGCACCACCATTACCTTCTGATCGACGGGACTCGTGACCATGAACCTCGATGCACGCACCCGGAACACTCGCATGAAAAAACTTATCGGCATCATCGCGCTTGCGGGCGGCCTCGCAGGAACCGCCGCACAAGCAGCGCCTGTCGGCTTTCTCGAAACGCTGCATAGAAACACCACGCTCGTGAACACCGTGCCGTCCAACGGCGACCAGAATCCGTATGCGCTCGTGGTCGCGCCGGTTTCAAGCGGGACGGTCAAGCAGGGCGACGTGCTGGTCGGCAACTTCAACAATGCCGCCAACTTGCAGGGCACCGGCAGCACCATCGTCAACTATCACCCTGACACCAAGGAGCTGAGCGTCTTCGCCACCGTGCCGCGCGACTTGAAGGAATGCCCGGGCGGTATCGGCCTCTCGACCGCGATGACCATGCTCAAGTCGGGCTGGGTGATCGTCGGCAGCACGCCGAGCAACGACGGCACGACCAACACCAAGGGCGCGGGCTGCCTGATCGTGCTGGACAACCAGGGCAAGGTTGCATCGACGATCGTGAGCCCGAACATCAACGATCCGTGGGGCAACATGGCGGTGGTCGACAACGGCGATCACGCGACGCTCTTCGTGAGCAACGCGGGCTTCGGTGTGGGCGCCGCGGACGGCACGCCGCCGGTCTTCAAGCAGGCGACCATCCTGCGCCTGGACCTGGATATTCCCGAGGGCCGTGCGCCCGTCGTGAAGCAGGAAACCGTGATCGCAAGCGGCTTCGGCGCGCAGGCGGACAAGGGCGTGTTCCTGGTCGGGCCGACGGGACTGGCGTTGTCTCAGGATCAGAAGTTGTTGTACGCGTCGGACGCCATCGGCAACCGTGTAACGGAAATCGATGACCCCATGACGCGCGACACCAGCGCGGGCGTGGGCCGCCAGTTGACCGCCGACGGCTTCCTGCATCGGCCGCTCGCGATGGTGACCGCGCCCAACGGGCACCTGCTGGTCACGAACGCGTTGAACGGCCAGGTGGTGGAGATCGATCCCGCGACGGGCAAGCAACTGTATGCACGCTGGATCGATACCGACAAGGCGCAATCGCCTCCGGGCAACGGCGACTTGTTCGGCATTGCGCTGACGCCGGAAGGCGACGGTTTCTATTACGTCCAGGACGATGTGAACACGCTGGTCCTGGCGAAGTAACACGCAACACGTAACAAGGCAGGGCGACATCATGGCAAACGATCAGGATCCACCGCGCAGGCGCTTTCTCAAAGCGGGCGTTGCCGCGGGCGCGGCGCTCGGCGCGGGTTCGGTCGCGCACGCGGCGACCAAGGCGCAGTTCAAGCAACCCGCCGACCCGATGACCGTGGTCGAGCCGTTTTTCGGCGAGCATCAGGCGGGCATCGTGACACCGCAGCAGAGTCATACGTATGTGGCCGCGCTCGATCTCACGACCGACAAACGCGACGACGTCATCAACCTTCTCAAGCAATGGACCGATGCGGCGGCGCGCATGTCGCGCGGCGAGACGGCGAAACCGCTGCCCACCGACGATAAATCCGCGCCCGATTCCGGCGATATCCTCGGCGTCGGCGCGGCGGGTCTGACGGTCACGTTCGGCTTTGGCCCGGGCATGTTCGAGCACGAGGGCAAGGACCGCTATGGCATCGCGAAGCACCGGCCGGCTGCGCTCGTCGATTTGCCGCGCTTCAATGGCGACCAGTTGCTGCCGCAGAAAACCGGCGGCGACATCCTCATTCAAGCCTGCGCGAACGATGCCCAAGTCGCGTTTCATGCGGTGCGTCAGCTCGCGCGCATGGGGTATGGCATGGTCGCGATGCGCTGGGGCCAGGCAGGATTCCTGTCGGGTCCGCGCGGACAGACGCCGCGCAACCTGATGGGCTTCAAGGACGGCACGAACAATCCGTCGACGGCGCAACCCGCGCTGATGAACCAGTTCGTCTGGGCCGACGCGCCCGACGCGCCGTGGATGAACGGCGGCACGTACACGGTCGTGCGGCGTATCCGGATCACCATCGAACACTGGGACCAGATGGAACGCGGTTTCCAGGAACAGGTGATGGGCCGCGAGAAATACAGCGGTGCGCCTATCGGCAAGAAGAACGAGTTCGACGCGCTCGATCTCGACGCCGCCGATAAAGACGGCAACCCTGTGATCCCCGACAACTCGCACGTGCGCTTGTCGAACCAGGCGACGAACAAGGGCGCGCAAATCTTGCGCCGCTCGTATTCGTACAACGACGGCACGGATTTTTATATCGAACGGTGGCCGCCGTGGCGTCAGGAAACCGAGTACGACGCGGGGCTAATCTTTATCGCGCATCAGAGTGATCCGCGCACCGGTTTCATTCCGATCAACGACCGGCTCGCGAAGTTCGACATGATGAATCAGTTCACCACGCACGTAGGCAGCGGCGTGTTCGCGTGTCCGCCGGGTGCGCGGCCGGGGTCGTACATCGGTGCGGGATTGTTCGAAGCTTGACCCGTAGTCGCAGTTGCTCAACGTCAAAAACACAACAGGAAAGAATGCAATGAAGACCACACGCTCCATGCCCGTATTGCGCGCGCTGTGCGGCATCGCGGTGCTGTCCGCCTCGGCTGCCCTGCCGTTGAGTTCGGCTGCAGCCACGCTGACCCTGTACAACGCGCAGCACGAACAGGTCGTGGCATCGCTTGCGAAAGATTTCGAGGCGCAAAGCGGTGTATCGGTGAAGGTCCGCAACGGCGAAGGCCCGGCAATGGCCGCGCAACTCGTTGCCGAAGGCTCGGCTTCTCCCGCCGATGTCTATTTCACCGAGAACTCGCCCGAACTCGTGCTGCTCGGCGAGAAGGGCATGCTGGAAAAGACGGATGCGTCCACGCTCTCGGTGATCCCGGCGCGTTTCAACTCGCCGCAGGGCGACTGGGTCGGCGTGCTCGCGCGTGAGAACGTGCTGGTCTACAACACGAAGAAGGTCGAGGCGGCGCAACTGCCGGCATCGCTGATGGATCTCGCCAAGCCGGAGTGGAAAGGCAAGGTCGGCATTGCGCCAAGCGACGGCGATTTCCTGCCGGTCGTGAGCGCCGTGATCGCAATGAAGGGCGACGACCAGGCGCTGCAATGGCTCAAGGGTCTCAAGAAAAACGCGCAACTCTTCGATGACGACGAAGGTGTGGTCGCGGCCGTGAATCGGGGCGGCGTGGCGACGGGCGTGGTGAACAACTACTACTGGGCGCGCCTGCACACGCAACTCGGCGACAGCGCGACCCGCAGCGCGATCTATCACTTCGGCAACGGCGATGTGGGCGCACTGGTGAACGTATCGGGCGCGGCGGTGTTGAAGTCGAGCAAGAACCAGCAGGTCGCGCAGCAATTCCTCGCGTACCTGGTGAGCGAACGTGCGCAGCAACTGATCGCGAAGGGCAAGATCGCGTATGAATATCCGTTGCATGCTGGCGTCGCGCCTGACCCGATGTTGAAGCCTTTCGACCAGTTGAGCCCGCCGTCGTTGAGCATCGAACAACTCGGCGATGACAGCAAGGCTGCGAAGCTGATGCGTCAAGCCGGCTTGTTGTAAAGGCATGAGCGATGTCGTGAACGCCGCAAGCATTCAGGCGTCGCCCCGACCCCGCGGCCGCAAACGCGCGCCGCGGGGTTTGCTCGTGGCGGCAGGGTTGTGCGCGCTGCTCGTGCTGATGCCCCTTGCTTTCACGGTTTATCGTGCAGTGACGTATGGCTGGGACGATGCGCTCGAGTTGATCTTCCGGCCGCTCGTGGGCGAATTGCTGATCAATACGTTGTCCATAACGATCAGCGCGACGTTGGTCTCGGCGGTGGTCGGCACGGCGACGGCGTGGTTTATCGAACGCACGCGTGTGCCGGGGAGGCGCTTCTGGGCTGTGCTGACGGTCGCGCCCCTTGCCATGCCCGCGTTCATCACGAGTTATGCGTGGGTATCGTTGAGCCTGGATTTGCAGGACTTCGCGGGCGCGTTGCTCGTGATATCGACCGCTTATTTTCCGCTGGTTTATTTGCCCGTTGCGGCGGCGCTGCGCGGCATGGACCCGGCGCTCGAAGAAACCGCGCGGTCACTCGGGTGCGGACGTATCGGCGTGTTCGTTCGCGTGGTATTGCCGCAATTGCGGCCTGCGTTGCTGGGTGGAATGCTGCTTGTCGCGCTCGGCGTGCTTTCAGAATTCGGCGCGTTCACGCTGCTGCGCTTTCGCACCTTCACCACGCAAATCTACGCTGAATACCGTACGAGCTTCGACAGCAGCGGTGCTTCGGTATTTGCTTGCATCCTCATTGCGATGTGCCTGCTTTGCCTCGCGCTGGAAATGCGCGTGCGCGGCGGCGCACGTTACGAACGCATGGACCGCGGCGTTCGCCGCGCCGCATTGCGCTACGACCTCGGCCACTGGCGATGGATCGTCGCCGCAGGCTTTGCCGCGCTGGCAATCGTGACGCTGGGCGTGCCTATCGGCATGATCGGTTTCTGGCTCACGCAAACCGGCGCAGCCGCGATCACGCCGGCCGAAGTGTCGCCTGAGCTGCTGGTCGAATCCACGTTGTCGTCACTCGGTTACGGTTTTGCCGCTGCGATTGTCACCACGCTCGCATGCGTGCCGCTTGCGTTCCTGCTCGTGCGTTTTCCGAGCCGTGTCGCGACCATGTTCGAGCGCACCGTCTTTCTCGCGCAAGGCTTGCCCAGCCTCGTGGTGGCGCTCGCAATCGTGTCGTTGGCGGTGCATGCGTTGCGCCCGCTCTATCAAAGCGCCACGCTGCTGGTCGTGGCCTACGCCATCTTGTTCCTGCCGCTCGCGCTCGTGAGCGTGCGCGCAGCGTTCACGCAGGCGCAGCCGCGGCTGGAAGAGACCGCTCGCTCGCTTGGGCTCGGCTGGCGCGAAACTGTGCGTCGCGTCGTGTTGCCGCTGGCCGGTCCGGGTCTCGGCGCCGGCGCGACCATGGTTTTCATCTCGGTCGTCACCGAACTCAATTCCACACTGCTCCTGTCGCCCATCGGCACGCGCACGCTCGCAACGCAAGTATGGATCGACACCTCCACGCTCGCGTTTGCCGCCGCTGCCCCATATGCCGCGTTGCTGGTGGGCATTTCGCTGCTGGCATCGGGCACGTTGTTCGCGTTGCTCGGACGCTCCGCCGTCGCCGGCCGCGCAGGCGATATCAAGGCAGGACTTCAAATCAATCGCCAAGCCGGTTCGCCGTCTAACAAATAGAACGATATGAGCGAACTTCGCGTGACCAGCCTCACCAAATCCTTCGATGGACAAGCCGTGCTGCATGGCGTGGATCTGTCGGTGGAACGAGGCACCTTGCTGGCCCTGCTCGGACCTTCGGGCAGCGGCAAAACCACGCTGTTGCGGGTGCTTTGCGGTTTCGAACGCGCCGACGGCGGCACGGTGGAAATCGATGGCGTGCGCGTCGCCGGACCAGGTGTTCATGTGCCGTCGGAAGCACGAAGGATTGGCTACGTGCCGCAGGAAGGCGCGCTGTTCCCGCACCTTTCTGTCGCCGACAACATTGTCTTCGGGTTGCCACGTGCGCAGCGGCGGGCGCGGTATCGAGTCGATGAACTGCTTGCGCTGGTCGGTCTGCCCGCTGCGTATGGCGACCGTGCGCCGCAGGCCTTGTCGGGCGGTCAGCAGCAACGCGTGGCGTTGGCGCGCGCGCTCGCGCCGTCGCCATCGCTCGTGATGCTCGACGAGCCGTTTTCATCGCTCGATGCCGCGCTGCGTATCGAGACGCGCGAAGCCGTGACGGACGCACTCGCGGCGACTGGCGCGACAGCCGTGCTGGTCACGCACGACCAGTCCGAAGCCTTGTCGCTCGGGCGCGAGGTCGCCGTGCTGTGGCGCGGGCGGCTGGTGCAGACGGATACGCCGGAGGCGGTGTACCGGCGGCCGGTATCGCGCGAACTGGCGAGTTTTGTCGGCGATGCGGTGATCGTGCCGGGATCGATTGTTTCCGGCGATCCGATGCACGTGCGCTGCGAATTCGGTACGTTGCCAATCACGCGTGCGGTCGCGGCAAGGGATGTCGAAGTAATGATCCGCCCGGAACAGATCCGCATCACGGATCACGGCGATGTCCACGCGACCGTCGAAAAAGTCGTCTTTTATGGCCACGATGCCAGCGTCATGCTGCGCTCGGACGGCGGTTCACACGGCATGCAGATCCGCGTGGCGGGGTATTCGTATCCGCGCGTGGGCGAGCGGGTGGGGTTATCCGTGGAAGGCGATGTGGTGGCTTATCCGAGAGGGTAAATTTGGGGTCGAAGAGTCGAATGAGTTTTGGGAATTCCGTAAGCGCGCTAGGGCATGTTGATGAACAGCAGATCCAGATGAAAGCAGCGGAGAGCGTAATGAATGATTAGATCGTTCGGACAATTTGTCGTGGCGAAGAGCCACACGACGGAATTTTTTGATGCGACAAAAAAACCGTTTGACCAAATTTCGAGAGCTATACAAGTGTTCACCCAAGGACTTTGCTCAAGACGATTCGCGCGACTGGGATGACAGCTTGAATGCCTGCCGATTCCAAATGCTGCAGGACTGCCAGTGCATGCGATCCATAGCACGGCCTCAACAGACAGCCGATTATCTCCTTCGGTTCGACCAGAATTGGTGGGCTTGCCTGGCAGCAAAGGGGCGTTCCACTCGTATTGGTCATCGCTGAGCATCAGTCTTGCCATCCTGTTTTTATCCGCAAAAGACAGGATATAAACAGCTTTCCTCACGAGTTAGCAGGCCGCTCTGCGATAAGTGTCAACACGCCCTAGGCTTCGCTGTTTATCTATAGTCAAACTTCACAGAAAGAGTCGCATATCCCCGCTGCCAACTGTAAATATCGCACTTAGCCATCACCCAGCTTTTGCTCAAGAGTTTTCCACTTCTCTACCCACTCTCGTTAGTTCGCAGTGCGATTAAAACCCAATAAGATAAATCCGATTTCACTAATACCGTTGTTTTCAGCTCCGGCTGATAGCAGGTTTTAACTCGAATGGTTCATCCGGCGTTATCTTGGCGGTCGTTAAAAATAAGCGATACAAAGCGACCGGATGAATAAAAACAACTACCGGCTGGTCTTCAGCCGACTGAGAAACATGCTGGTGGCTGTCGAGGAAACCGCCACGGCCACGGGCAAGGAAGCGGGACAGAGTTCGCAACGCCGAAAAGAAATACAGGGTGTGGTCTTCACGCTGCGACAGATCACGTTTGTCGCTCTTATGTTACTTGGCGCGCTCCCCTCGTGGTCGAGCGCGCAAATCGTTCCGGGTGGTGCTAACGCGCCCGGCGTCATCGCCACGCAAAACGGATTGCCGCAGGTCAACATCAACCGGCCTTCGGGCGCCGGTGTCTCGATGAACACTTACGGCCAGTTCGATGTTCAAAAGAACGGCGCCATCCTGAACAACTCGCCTTCTATCGTGCAGACGCAGCAGGCGGGCATGATCAACGGCAATCCGAACTTCGGTCCCGGTCAATCTGCACGTGTCATAGTCAATCAGGTCAACAGCAGTGCGGCGAGCCAGATCAACGGGCGTCTTGAAGTTGCTGGTCAACGTGCTGAGGTGGTGATCGCGAACGGCTCGGGTATCAGCGTGAATGGTGGCGGCTTCATCAACACGTCGCGCGCAATCCTCACGACCGGAACTCCGAACTTTGCGCCCGACGGCTCGCTCTCGGGTTTTAACGTGACGCACGGCAACATCAGCGTGCAAGGCGCGGGACTGAATGCGGCGGATATCGATCAGGTGGATCTGATCGCGCGTGCTGTG